>Ga0206682_10000001_pt1 | contig 306017 bp, 296 predicted proteins | sample M240m12015metaG_FD_155444 | JGI IMG/M metagenome (GOLD analysis project Ga0206682, IMG submission 155444) | Ammonia-oxidizing marine archaeal communities from Monterey Bay, California, United States - M2 40m 12015 | ecosystem: Environmental > Aquatic > Marine > Intertidal zone | place: USA... | reverse complement strand
GGTATGTTTAAAAATAATTTAACGCAATCGATATAAGTTTTAGTTTTTTATTAATCATTCGCTACATATATTGAAAGAACTGTCCGAAATCGAATCGGATCAATGCCACCAGACACAGTTCTAGAAAGCCTCCTAGGTGATTTGAACACCTGAACCTTCGCATTACAAGTGCGACGCTCTACCGGGCTGAGCTAAGGAGGCCAACTCTGTACAGGGCTTAAACCTGTCTAAACTCTTCGACGAGAACAGAGGAAAAATAAAGGTGTAGACGTTCTTGTCATTTCTTTTGTGAAATGTTGGAGGAATGAGGTTGAACGAATACACTTGGAACATTCGGGTTTTGATCCCGAGACTTTTGTGTTGCAAACACAACGCGCTACCACTGCGCCAATGTCCCAAAAATAAAGGGCCGCTGCGGGAGTCGAACCCGCGACCTCTCGCACCCCTGTTGATGATAAGATAAAAAAGGTCAATGAACATGATTACAATAACAACACAAATACATACAACAAATACTTACAAAGCGAGAATCATACCCCTGTAAAAGAATGAAATGAAATGTCAGTACGCACATGAAACAATAGCAAATGAACAAATGAACAAATGAATACTCACCTAGACCAAGCGGCCAAAAAGAGTGCCCGAAGGCGATGCGAACACTGAGGATCGAACTCAGCACCTCTCCCGTGTAAAGGGAGCGTCATAACCAACTAGACCATGCTCGCGCACCCTATGCAGGACTCGAACCTGCAACCTTTCGATTAGAAGTCGAACGCGCTATCCATTGCGCCAATAGGGTAAAGTACTGTCAGTTGAGAGATTCGAACTCTCGCATACGAATATAACACGGCCTAAACGTGTCCCCTTAGACCAACTCGGGCAAACTGACAACAGATCGTCGTGTGTAAGATTCGAACTTACGCGGGCATAGCCCATGAAATTAGCAGTCTCACGCCTTAACCGCTCGGCCAACACGACAAAAGCGCAAGTGACGTGATTTGAACACGCGCGGGCTATGCCCACCAGATTTCAAGTCTGGCCCGTTAACCGCTCCGGCACACTTGCAAAGATCCAGTTTAACGTCATGGCGGACAAAAGCTCCTGCAAGAATCGAACTTGCATTTCCGGTGATGGCTATAATACCGGCGTGCTACCATTGCACTAAGGAGCTAAAAACATTCCTCGTACGGGACTCGAACCCGTGCCGCTCGCGTGAAAGGCGAGTATCCTAACCACCTAGACTAACGAGGAAAAATGCTCCCTACGGGGCTCGAACCCTGTAAAATGTAACGAATGGCATTGGTGAGTGATATGACACGGAAACACGAACAGAACAAAAGATAAACTCACCGTGACCTTCGGCTCATAAGACCGATGCTCTGCCAACTGAGCTAAAGGAGCGCCAAGTCTATACGGGTACTGCCCCCGTTCCTCCGGTTTAAAAATACCGGCGTGCTTCTTTTACACCAATAGACTAAAAAAAAGTGCCACCTATGGGATTCGAACCCATGCATGCGAACATAGTGGGTCTTGAATCCACCTCCTTAGACCAACTCGGACAAAGTGGCAAAATAGTTTTAACTCATTTCAGAGTTTGACAGCTGTCTAAAAGACACCATTGTTAATGGATTGAGCGCAACTTCCACTGTGCTAATTGGCTCGCAGCCAATAGGAGGATCGAACTCCTGACCTCTCATAATCCACAATGTTTCTGCCAAAGGAGCCAGGGTGAATCGAACACCCGACCAAACGAACTGCAATCGTTCGCTCTACCGCTGAGCTATAGCTCCAAAAGGGCAATGAGTTCTTGCGAACCCTTTGTGATGACGTGCCGCCTGAGTCGAACAGGCGACCAATTGATCTACAGTCAACCGCTCAAATGCCGCAACGGGTTGCCCAAAAGCAGCTGCGAGTTTCGATCTCGCGGCCTCCGGTTTAAAAGGACCGGCGCTCTTCCTCTGAGCTAAGCTGCTAAAAATAAAACGCGTCTCCTGGTTTCGATCCAGGGTCCTCTTGGTTATGAGCCAAACACGCTTCCACTGCGCCAAGACGCGATTGAGGGCAAAGCCCAAAGCTCCAATAGGGTTCGAACCTATGTACAATGGTTCTTATGACCACCCGCTATACCACTCGCGTATAGAGCTAAAAAGAATGTGCCACCTATGGGATTCGAACCCATGCGATCAATAGACCAGCAGATCTTAAGTCTGCCCCCTTAGACCAACTCGGGCAAAGTGGCGCGCTCGGTGCTGGGATCGAACCAGCGACCCCCCGATTAACAGTCGGATGCTCTGACCAGCTGAGCTAACCAAGCAGGAGACAGTTTAAAGTGATATCCAGCACTCCTGTGTTAGTAAGAGAAAAAACAAATCAGAAAAAACAAATGCCTTTTAACGCCATGCGGGGCGGCTTACCTTGGCTATTGGCAATTCTTCCCATGGCTATTGGCAATTCTTCCCATGGCTATTGGCAATTCTTCCCATGGCTACAGGCAACATACCCTATGCTCCGACGGGGGATCGAACCCCGAACTCAGGTTTCAAAGACCCACGTGATAGCCATTTCACTATCAGAGCGAATTCTATTCGCGTGCCTTATCTCTAGACACAATAGACATACCTGCGTCACTCGACACGAGGATTTATATTAAGCCAGCTGGAGATATCGCTGCGCGCGCACGCAGTCTGTGGTATTTAAGAGCAAAGTTGCGCATTTCTTCACCCCCACACGTCTGTGGTATATTATCTACGACTTTTTTATCTTTGTTTGATAGTCGGAGGCCAGCGTCCCGACCACAAGTCCTAGGAGGAATCGAACCTCCGTTTTCGGTTTAAACTACCGATGTGCTTACCACTACACTATAGGACTGTCACAGTTTATAAACGTCATGTTGGACGGTAAGCTCTTGCAAGAATCGAACTTGCATTACCGGTGAGGGTTTTGGTACCGGCGTGTTGCCATTACACTAAAGAGCTTGGTTCCTCGTACGGGACTCGAACCCGTGCCGCTCGCGTGAAAGGCGAGTATCCTAGCCACCTAGACTAACGAGGAAATGAAAAAGTAGTGGATGAAGTAGTTGAACATGTTGAGGATCAATGCCCACTGTGGGAGTCGAACCCACGACCACAAGATTAAAAGTCTTGCGCTCTACCGACTGAGCTAAGTGGGCAAAAATGATGTAGAATCGTCTTCTGAATCGTTTTAGACATGTCTCGAAAGTTTTTTGGCCGGCTATACCGGCAGAATTTGCGTTTGTTTGTTGGACCTCCGGAATCGATAACCGCCATAACAGGCTGCCAACGCCAAACAAGTAAAAATGCCAATGACCACTGCCATAGAGGCAGCCTCGTCGAAAGTGAGGGTCATATGAGAAATGTAGATGGCGTGAGATGATGTAAAAAACGATTCTGGTTCGTTTTAGATGGGTCTCGCGGTCCAAAGATTGATGGATCCCGTCGAACCGATAGGGTCGGATCTTGATGAAGGTGATGTTCCTGGTTGAGAATAGATGTAGTAGTTGGTAGTAGATGTGTGGCCAAATATTTGGCTAAATATTTAGTAAATATTTTAGTTATGCTCTCTTTTTTTCCCTGTAGGAAATTTCTCGGAACCACCTGCAGGAATCGAACCTGCAATTCACCCGACGTGAATGGTAAAAAAATAGTTTTTGGACCTCCAAACCTGTAATGAATGTTACAATTGTGGGGGAAATGTACACATTTCAGACCCTCTCTCTTTTTTTCTTACTTACTTTATCGTTTACTATTCTAAAAACACATAATATTAGAAAAAGTTGAAAAAAACACGACAAGAGATCAATATCAGTGAATGGTTAGTCAATCAAAGACACACAAAAACAAAACACATATTCGGTAAGTATGTTTGCCGTCATCACTTATATAGTCTGTATTGAATATTAATGTGATTGATTTTGCCCTATAAACACCTAGGCTAAAAAAACATATGTTGAAGTTGGTGACCATGTGTTCTATTCATGTGATCGGGGACTGGGGCCGTCGCGGGCAATTTTTTCAGAAGCCCGTTGCGTCAAGAATGGAGGAAATCGGATACGATGCAGTCATATCTGTCGGGGACAATTTTTACCCAGAGGGCATTGAATCTCCGGAAGATACTCATGTATTCGAGTCTTGGGCGGATATTTATAACCCTAGTGCGCCTTGGTTTGTAGCCCTAGGCAACCATGACCACAAAGGCTCGGCAGAAGCCCAAACAAAAATAGATTTGCCCCACTGGAACATGCCCAACAACGTGTACACGTTTGACTTGTGTAATCATTCGTTTGTGGTTATGGATAGCACACATGTAGACAAGGCACAATGGGACAAAGTGGACAAATTATTGACGGAAGCGGGACCAAACAAATGGATCGTAGCACATCACCCTATTTATTCGGGCGGATGGCATCACTTTGTAGATGAGGAATATCGTACAAAAATGATAGAACTTTACAAGAAGCACGAGGTTATCGGCATTTTATCTGGCCATGACCACGATCTCCAGTATATCGAATTGGATGGTATACACCAGGTTGTTTCGGGGGCCGCTGCTTCCACGTATGGTTATTCAGAGTATCAAGAAGGTGTCCAATTTTTCAGCGAAGATGTCGGATTTGTTCATTTGGCCATTTCTTCAGAAAAGGTAAATATAGAATATATTGGCCTAGAAAATATTTTATGGAACACGACTATTTCGATATAGATCGATTTATTTTTCAGGATTCTGAAGATTCAATGACCAAAATTTTGGTCATCATTTACTAAAATTTTGGTCATCATTTACTAAAATTTTGGTCATCATTTACTAAAATTTTGGTCATATAACAAATACATTTTTTTTGATTCGACATGTCACTTGAAGCGATTAAACACAAGGTAGCCGACACTGTACCATGGGCCCATTTGTCACCTCCCGTTGGTGGTCCATGCAACGGCGAGACGTCCAAGCAGTGCGAAGAACGTCTAATGAGCTGGTTAACAATGGTTTGGGCGCCACAAAAAACACCACAACAAATAGAATTAAAAATATGGTATGAAAAAATAATATTAAAATAATATCGGTATAATGTCAATCGAACGTCTAAACTCTATTCTCTGGTCTTTTACATCTGGAACTGTTATTTTGGGATCTTTTATGGGTTCAAACCCATTCTTTTTGAACGCTTTCATATAACATTTGTAGGCGGCAACCGCGTCTGACGATGTTATGACCACAACTCCTTTCGTTACTCTTTCCCCGCACAATGCCGAATACATCCGTATAGAAGCAAATAAACACTTTGAGACAGCTTCTGAGCAAATTCCGCGCGTTTTTAGGCTGACGTTTTCGATCTCAATTGTACCATTTTGAACTTTTATATCGATATGACCATCGTGACCCAATTCAAATATTTTGTTGCTACTGATGGCTGATAACAAATGCGCGGAAACGGTGCGCCCATTCTTAAAAGTAGCTACAGTGTATACCGGGTTGCTCCAGACAAACTTCCACTCCGCGGGCGTTTTTTCAATGTAGTATACGCCCGCGCGGTCTTCTTTGTATTCGATTTCAACCGATGGCTTTGTGGATGCCCCGCCCATACAATATTTAAATTATATTGTAAATATACTGTTTTTTTTAGTAAAATTACTTTTTAGTTGTGTTCGTTTTTTTCTCCTCAGTATTGATCGCCGGCTCACTTTCCTTTTCTTCTTGGCTTTGTTCACTGGACGCTTGTGAAAACATGCCTTGAACGTGGTTATCTCTACGGTCTCTTTCTTTTCTACGCTTCAAAGATTTTTCCTTTTCGGAAAGTCGTTTCTCTCTTTTTTTCTGTTTATCGGGATCCATTCTTGACTGATATTTATTCTATTTTATATTACTTTTTCAACTATTCTCAACATTTTCGAGATCCGCTACAATGGTTAGAGGAGAAACGGGTTCTACAGGACCTTTGTAATACCAGTCTTCTTCCCCGTCATCGAGCTTGTTCACTTCTTGAGCGAATGCGTCCCAAGTTTGGGTGACACGTTGTCGAAGTTCTTTATGGGCTTCTGGCCATTTATTTTTGTCACAGGCCTGGATCATCCAAATGGCTCGACCATAGCGTAGACATGCCGCCCACCATTTGCGGTCCGTATGTTTCGCAGCATGCTCTAGGATGGCGTAGAATTCGATCACGGAGCATTTGGCGGGTGTGACGACTGCATTGCGAATGGCATTTGCTATGGTATGGGGTTCGCATGATTCTGGGTTAAAAAGATCATAGTTGACAGACATGTTGTAGACAGTCCTGAACTTTATTTGACTAAAATTTTGGTCATGGATTACTAAAATTTTGGTCATTGATTTACTAAAATTTTGGTCATTGATTTTTCAGAGTCCTGAACATTGATTTACCAAAATTTTGGCGAATGAGTTGGCCAAAATTTTGGCGAATGAACTCGCCGGCGGCGAGTGACAAATCTTTTTGGTTGAAAAATCATCGAGTTTGTTGTACATATAACATGTATGGTATAAGTGATGGACACGCGCGCGGCGCGCGCGGGGGCGCCCCCGCGCGCCGCGCCGCCCCGTATATATTTGTTCGGCAACTATACATCAGATATTTCTATTTATAGCTTGGATGGTTTTGACAACAAACTCGATGATTTTTCAACAAACTCGATGATTTTTGGCGAAATGATTTACTAAAATTTTGGTCCGATCATTTCTGAGTCCGGTCATTTCTGAGATTTTTTTATCATAATCAAATTATTAGTGGTTTTCATTTCATAGATCCGAATAAAGTGTAGAATATGCAAAAGACTGTAGTGGACGCCCTTTTTCGGGATGTCTCATTGACGAGACAGGCTTTATTTTCTTATGACGATTTTGTGAGTCGTATCGTCCCCCATGTGGTCGATAACCACCGCCCTATTGAAGTAAAGCCCGATTTGTCTTGTTTTGACGACTCTGTGACACCTCATATCATCAGGATAGATTCTGTGCGTTATGACGTTCCGTCTACAGTCGAGAAGAATGGAGATATTCGCTTGTGTACTCCTATGGAAGCTCGTGTCCGTGATCTAATGTATTCGGCCCCTATGTACGTGAATGTGCATTATACCCATACTGTTTCTGGTCATAAGCAGACGAAGACCTTTAAAAATGTATATTTTGCCCGTATGCCTGTGATGGTTCGTTCGTCGTTATGTTCGTTGAATACTGGCGACGATTATGAAAAGAATGAATGTCCGCATGATCCCGGTGGCTATTTTATTGTGAATGGTCGTGAGAAAACGTTGGTGGTACAAGAACGAATTTCTCCGAATATTATTTTCTGTTTTTCGCCTTCGGAGTGTCTTTATCATGCTGAATATGATCCTATAGGCCACCGTGTCTCTACACTTCGCATTAAAGTTCGTAAGTTTGGTTCTAGTCCATTTGTAGTGAATTTGCCAGGAATAGAGGCAAATATTCCAATTCTTATTTTGTGGCGGGCATTGGGCGGTGAAGACGACGAGTATCATCTTATGATTGATTCTGCGGATACTCGTACATCTGAGGAAGATGCTGTTGTGGCCAAGGATAAGGAAGAGGCTATGAAATGGTTGGGAACGATTTGTGAAGATCCTGTGTCATTACTAGAAAGGCGTGTATATCCAAATATTCCTGTAGATATGAAGTGTACGCAATTGATTTTACAATGGAAAACGTATTTAGACTGTCTGCATAAGCGTCGTCCTTATTGTGATAGAGATCACGTTCGCGCCAAGCGTTTGGATACTGCCGGCGCTATGTTGGGCACCATGTTTACACATTTATTTTATCAAATGTTGGGGACTATTCGTAAAATGGCGGTGGCTTTGTTGAACAAGAACAAGAAACTTCGGCCCCATCGTCTTATTCAACCACAACATATTACCGACGGAATCAAATATGCTTTAGCCACTGGCAATTGGAAGATTAAAAATTCTGCCTTTGCTGGACGCGTGGGCGTTTCACAATTGTTGAATCGCAATACGTATATTTCCTGTATTTCACAATTACGACGCGTGGACACTGGTATTGACTCCCAGCAAAAGATCATTGCCCCTCGTTTGTTGTACGGCAATCAATGGGGTTATATGTGCCCGTCCGAAACTCCAGAAGGTGGTCCGTGTGGACTGGTCAAACAATTGTCTCTGTCTGCGTATATCACAACTCAGTGTGATTTTGAGCCTATCATGGAAATCATTGAAAGGAATTTGTCAAAAGATGGCGATATAGTGTTCCACAATGGCGCGCCGATTGGCGTCAGTAGTGATATAAACAAGTTGGCGGGCGAGTTGCGTTCTGCCCGTCAGACTCGAATCATTTCTTCGGACGCTTGTGTGGCATTGGACGAGAACGAATTGAACATTTGGACCGATTCAGGGCGCGTGTCTCGGCCTGTATTTGTGGTGAAAAATGGGAATGTTGTGATTACGGATGAACAAGTGTCTGATTTAAAAGATGGTCGTCTTCGTTGGGATGACCTATTTTCCCTGGGAATTGTGGAGAATTTATCGATCTATGAGGAGGAATCTGCTTTGATAGCGTTGAGACCATCGGCCTTAACAGCAAAGCACTCTCATTGCGAACTGGACCCGGCTCTTATCCTCGGCACTCTGGCCTCTACCATTCCTTATCCAGATCATAATCAATCGCCTAGAAATGTCTACCAGGCGGCGATGGGCAAGCAAGCAATGGGCGTATATGCGTCTAATTTTTCAAAGCGATTCGATACGAATGGCCATATTATGCATTATCCTCAAAAACCGCTTGTAACAACTAGGGTAGCCAAAGCCCTTTGCGGTGATGAACTTCCAGCTGGGATGCAAGCCATTGTCGCGATCATGTGTTTCGGAGGTTACAATCAGGAAGATTCGTTGTTATTTAATCGTTCGGCCGTGGAAAGGGGATTTGGTCGTTCTACAACCTTTCGAACATATAATGCTTCGAATGCTTCTTCAAGGCATGCGCCGGCTTCTGAGTTTAAGAAACAAGAAGTGTATGGTTCTGTGAATGATTCCTTAGATTTCGACGGTATGACGTTGCCTGGGACAGATATAAAAAAGGGGAAAGCCATTTTTTGCAATGTTACGCCTGGTAAAAAATACCCACATATTGTCAAGAATAAAAAGTCGGATGGTGTGGTTGATTCTACTATTCTCTTTCAAAACGCCAATGGCGGCCAAACGGCTAAAACGCGCATTCGCGAACAAAGAATTCCGGAAATGGGCGACAAATTTTCGTCGAGGCATGGACAAAAAGGTACAATAGGCATGATGTACAGACAAGAAGACCTCCCATTCACAGCAGAAGGCATTGTACCCGATCTGATAGTCAATCCACACGCCATTCCGTCCAGAATGACGATCGGACATGTCTTTGAATGTGTGGCGTCCAAAGTTGCTTCTCTATTGGGCATTCGCGTAGACGCCACCGCTTTTGATCACCAACCAGTAGATGAAATATGCAAGATGCTCAAGCAAGCCGGTTATTCCGAAGACGGCAAGGAGGTGATGTACCACCCATTCACGGGGAAAAGGCTAAAAGGTCGTGTATTCATTGGTCCTACGTTTTATCAACGATTAAAACACATGGTCGGAGACAAGATCCATGCCAGAGCCAAGGGAAAGATCGTAGGACTGACAAGACAACCGGTAGACGGACGCGCGAATGGCGGAGGCCTTCGTTTTGGGGAAATGGAGAGAGATTGTGGCGTGGCGCATGGCGCATCGGCTGTTCTACACGAAAGAATGATGATTTCGTCCGACGCATATGACGCGCCTATCTGTGAGAATTGTGGCCTCATTGGTACCGTAACCGCGGACTTTATGGGGGAATATCAATGCACATCTTGCAATGAAAAGAAAGTACAAATTGTGAAAATGCCGTACGCGGGCAAACTTTTAATGCAAGAGTTAATGGCGATGGGCGTGGCCCCTAAAATAATTCTAAAACAAGCTTTAAAGAAATAACATCCATAAGATAAACATATATTTATTTATTTTAATCGCTCTATAGTAGTCCAATAATGATGACGAGCTTTAGAGGAGAGAGTTCGAACCAAATAGATACTATCCAGTCTTATGTCAGCGGCGAGCTTGTTTCTACTGGATACGCCGATCGGGGCGGGGATATTGCGACCAAAGACGGTATATTTTATTCGTCCGTTATTGATTTTTACGATACGACTGTAGCATCCTGGAGGCAGAATAATGGCCTCCCGCCGACAAAAGCCATGGCCAGCAAATCTTTCTGGGAAAATCTGGGACAAGATCAACCAAATTCATAAAAAATCATAAACATTAAACATAAGTGATTTTCGATTATCTATTCAAATTATTATTAATCAATGTCAAAACGTCAAAAACGATCCTTTAAATGGCAGATCAATGCCTCTGCCGTCGGAAAACTTTTAGGTTATTTTGGCCAAGAACGCCAGCAAACGGCGATCGCAGAGTGTTGGCTCATGAATCTCAAGAGAATGCCGAGATTTGGCGCAACACCTGCAGAAATGCCCGAACAAAAACCAACGGCTGAGATTGTCCAACAGGAATTGGCGTCCAAGCCAGTATACAAGCAAATGGTCCAGGCGGCAGTCAGTGACTGCAAAGAACAAAAGAAGTTGACGCAACAGATCAAGGAAACGGCCGCCAAAGAAGTGGTGCACGCCAAGAGAAAATACGAAGAAATGGTCTCGAAAGCGGCGGCCGTTTCAGAACTCAAAGAGTTGCCGAAATACCCTTCGAAAAAATCGGGGACAAAAAGAGCGGCCATTGATTCCTTTTTTATGGCAAAAGGTAAAGTCTACCACAAAATTTCACGCAGAACGGCCAAACTTTCGAGTCTAAACGTCGCAAAAGAAAATGGATGGCGACCTGCCGCCGAAATAAAACGACAAAAACAAGCTGTCAAGAAAGAAATGACCAGCAAGCAAGCCGCGGTCAAAACTGCAGAAACGGTGGCCAAGCATGTCGAGAAACAAGCGACAAAAGCCATCAATACCACCAGAGGTATCCAACGCGAAGAGACGGATCTCGAACGAGTACAGAAAAGATTCCCGACGGTCCGCGCCGGCAATGACCGCGCCTATTTTTTGTCCATCTCCGGGCAACCGTTTGGCGGATTTGTCATTGGAAGAATCGACGGCCTCGCTCCAGGCATGATCTTTGAACTCAAACATCGCCAATCGAGACTATTCCACGAATTAAGAAGATACGAACAGGTACAATGCATACTATACATGAAAATGGTCCGAGTTATGCGATGTATGCTTGTAGAGACTTATGAGGGAGAACAAGTTTACTATGAAATGTCTATGGATTCAAACGGCCAATGTCGTTACCGAAATGCCGGTTCTGATTGGCGCACGGGCCTTTCGTTCGGACACATCAAATCAGAGTTAAATCAACTCATTGGCAAATTAAATCGCATTGAACAAGATGCAGCATATAGAGAAAGAGTAAAACAATATTTGTATTAAAAAAATAGATCATTAAGTTCTTTTAGTTTTCTATGTATAATGTGACAAAGATCAGAGTTTATCCGGTTCTTGTTGCAATGCGGAGTATTGTTTTTTCTGAACAATGGAATATTTTTAGTTTATGAAACTCGTTTATATAGGGACTAAAATTATTTTTTAGTCAACGTCTTTCCAGAAGGATGAACATGAAAACTTTGCAAAGCACAAATAGACATTTCCATTGAATTATCATACAAATTATCTTGAACAGTAGTCGATTTAGTAAGTTTGGTATTTGAGCAAATGGGCCCACCACAATGGTCGTGATTTGCCAGATCGATCTTTCGCATTTCGTGCTCACGAGTCCAACGTCCCAATGGAACTGGCTTTGCTACCTTAAACCATTTAGAAAAATTGCGCACAGAGACTAGCATATTTTTAATTATACATCTCATGGTTATATAATTAAAAATCACAAATTCCTTATTTACGTTTACGTTTCTTCTCAGGAGGCTTACTCGTAGAAATGGCCTCCTTTCCCGCCGCCAACCGTTGATTATCAGTATCGATCGACGCTTTATGGTCCATCGTATCGATAAATTTCTTAATGGCCTCGCCCTGCTTGTCCTCGGGGACCCAATTATCGTACTGGCGGACTGCTTTGTGAGTTTCGCGCACCCACTCGGCCGCTTCGTCGTCCAATTCGTCAGGATCGGCAAACTCAAACTCAGAACCTTCGTCGTCCGGCACCACAAAACCGTCATCGGCATAACCGTGCATTTTGGGGTTTGTAGATCCTTGTTCTTCGTCATCAGAATCCTCTTCGTCACCGCCATAAAGGGGCAATGTGGCTTGATCTTCATCTTCAAGACGGCAAAACGTAATGCCATCGCCACCCGGAATAAACCCTATCGTTTTCCAAGCGGAAACTACCTCCGCTCTACTAGCAGAATTTTTAACCGTGATATGCTTGGTAACATACTTGGGATCAATGGCAGACCATTGATCGTCCTCGACAAACTCCCAAATGCGCCCCTCTTGCAAAGCAGTCTTTTTTAGACGAGACACTTCGATTTTTTTAGAATCGTCGATACCCAAAATTTCACCATAGAATTCACTATCAGCTATTTCAAATTTAATAAGATCGCCAGGTGAGTACATTTCAATTACTAAAAATATAGACATTTAATAAAAAAACACTTATGTGGAACTTTTTTGTTTTATGACTGTATATAAGTACCCATTCTTATATTCAAATGAAAAAATCTCTCGTCATCGCTCTTGCCTGTGCCTCTGCCTATGCCTCGCCAAATCTCAGGAAAACGCGTCCACCCGGAATGGTAGGAGATAAAGATGTTACGCTAGACCTGTTTCATTCTATATTTAAAGACTACTCCGCACTTCTAAAAAATACAAATAAACTTGCCGTGAGAAACGCGGAACTAAATAAAATTGTTGCATTGACGAATGCGCGCGAATTAGTCCACAAAACGCCTCCAGTCAAGTTGACCGCCGCACACATGAAATTTTTGAAAAGTAGTTGTGTGGGAAAGAACTCTTGCGGAGTCGGGGGCGCAATGCCCCTGTTTTTTGGCGCCACGGCAATCACAGCTACAGACGTCTCTAAAAGTTGGCTGGGGGACTCTAATAGTGCTGACTACGATATGACGGGTAGTGATCAAGGCATGTTCAACTCTTATGCGGCCATCAGTGCTTATTGGGCTGATACGACAAATATGGATAATATCCGCGGCGCGGATATTACGTCCGATACGGTCGCCGGTTCTCAGGAAGCGATCGGCCCAAACGTCGTGCACACCGCCTCCGGCTCGACGTTTGCTGCATAAACGCAAAAAACAATTTAATTGTCCTTGTTCCAATTATTAATAAAACCCGATAATATCTTTAATATTTTTAAACGGTCCGTCATAAACGCAAAAAACAATTTAATTGTCCTGGTTCCAATTATTAATAAAACCCGATAATATCTTTAATATTTTTAAACGGTCCGTCATAGATGGATAAATATTTTTGTACTGTTTTGCCCCCTTCCTTGAGCATCGGCCTGGCAACCATCTCCAAATAAGCTGACCTATTTTCATTTAAATATTTTATTTTCCGAAGGGTCTCTGTTACGTGTTCAATCGGGTCGAACCATATAAAGGCATCTTTGTTAAAAATGTTAAATATATCGTTAGATCCGTAGTAAATCGGTATGGCCCCCGACATAAAGGCATATAATATTTTTTCGGTAACATATCCAATACTTTTCGTATTTTCCATACACAATACAAATCGATAGTGCGAATACACTGGTATATTATCGATGTATGTTATTCTTGGCGTTTTCCAAGGCGAAATTGTCGGCGGTCGAACATGTCGGACTGGACAACTACCCCCTATATGAACACGGTCGTCGCCAATAGAGTTTATTAAGCGATATGCAGTGTCACGGTAGTTAACACAATTCGTTGATGCATATATTGCAAACTTTCTGCTGGTGTAATCATTTGAAATTCGTTGTGGTATATTGTCCATAAACATGTGGGGGTACCATAAAATCATGTTTGAATATACGAAAGAAAGATAGAACATTGGTATTGTTCTGCCAAAATGTTCTGTCATTAGAATAGTCTCTTCTGAACCACCAGTAACATACCAAGGGCCGAGCCAATATACATTGGGTTGTGGTTTGCACAAGTAAGGTAGTGGTGGTTCAAAATTTATATGTAATATAATGCCGGCAAAATTGTCAAAATTAGCGCAATTTCGATGATTGTTTACGATCAATATATCATTTTTAGAACCATGTTCGTGTTGTGTGTACGGTCGCATTGCATAATCAGGGTTGTCATTTTTGAACAATTGTTCGAATTCTAATTTGTATTGTTCGATACTGAGAGAATTACAACATTGCCAAATCTCTCCTATTTTAAGTTTTTTTCGAAGATTAGTTTTGAGATGAGTATTTCCCAACTGGTATGTAGCCATTTCGGTCGGTTTGTGATTCCTCCAACGACTCCGCAAAAATATCCCGAGAAGGAAGATAGCCGCTATACACACTGAAATTTTTTCAGCAGAGACTTTAAACATTTACAATGTTAACTATGTTTATATATTCATTTTTGTATTTAGATCCATTCCCATCAGTGTATAATCTATCTTTTTATATAAACCCTTCGCCTTTTCCAATTCTATTTGTTGATTTTTTTCATCTCTGTGGCCGTCTGCTATATTATTTATTTGGTCAACGAACTCTTTTTGAAATCCAGCACAGATATTGCGAACTTTTGGCACACTCGCGCATTTTCTCAATCTAATTTCAAATTCTGGGTAATTTTTAAAGTACCTTCTGTCATGTAATATTCGGTCGATCTTTGCCTGGTTTTCCTGAGAATAATCAAAGATGGATCGAAAGGCATTGCTCATTTGTAAACCGTATAGAAATACAAAGACTATTTTTTTCCACATATTGTATTTCAATGAACGGTCATATATATACGTCATATCTGAAAGTTTATTGTTCATAACATGTTCTACACACGGATATATACTTTGACTTGACGGATATGGTTTCTGTAGTTTGGTCCAATCTTTTGGTAAAAGAGGCAGGTCGTCCCGGATGACGACATTTTTTGCAAAGCGCCCGCTTAAAAGTCACATCATCCGCCATCGGGATCAGATCCAATATTTCACCAAATTTTTGGCGCTGATAGTCGCCATTAAGACCCGCGACAATGACAAATTTGTGTTTTTGGAGCATGAGGGTCACGGCAGTTTTCAAATTCATAAAAAACTGACCCTCGTCAATGGCAATCGCATCATAATCAGTCACTCTCGTTAAAAGCAAATCGTCTGTCTTTATGGCCGTAAATTTATTCCCGTCGTGTGTTTGAATAAAATCTCCGGTGACACGCGTATCATTCACATGATTGATCACACAACATCTCATGCCAATAGACTTTAAGCGTTGAATTCGGCGAATAAGTTCCGTTGATTTTCCGCTGTACATACTGCCGAGGATAAGTTCAAGGGCCATCTCATGATCATAGTCACAACTACTTTTATATCAATTTTGACCAAAATTTTGGTCTTTCATTTGCCAAAATTTTGGTCTTTCATTTGCCAAAAAATTGGTCTTTCATTTGCCAAAAAATTGGTCATCATTCGCCAAAAAATTGGTCATCATTCGCCAAAAAATTGGTCATCATTCGCCAAAAAATTGGTCTTTGATTGTTGTGACCAAAAAATTGGTCTTTGATTGTTGTGACCAAAATTTTGGTGAATAGTTTAGGTATATGTTATTCTTTTTTAGTAAAAGAAAAAAGAATAAAAAATGATGATTGCAAAATCCTCTGAACCTATAATGCAGGAAGCTTTTGCCAATGGCCGTACTCTTTCCGCGTTTCAATGTCGTAAAGTCCTCCGTTTTGATGATGGTGGCAATTTTGTTGTTCTCCAAGGTGACATTGAAGGGAAGACAGCTTTAATCCAACTCAAGCAAAGAGCAGCATGTGACTCTAGAGAAAAGTTTGTGACGAGTCTCGGTGACTTCCAGCTCAATCTGACCAACTACAGTGGTGCTGAGTACTCTAACTACTTGGGTACTGGCCTTGGGGCAACATTTGACATGGAAGTTATTTGCCCTGCAAGCGAGAGACAAATTCAAAGAAAAACACCGTCTGAAAAGTTATTAGTAGAGGAAACAATCGAAATCTACTTTAAAACGGTCCGCGAATTTTCAGAAGATCAGTCTTTACGTATAGGATGGCTGGATGCTGTTGTTAATTTGGAGACAGAATTGGAAAGAAATTTATTCCATAATGATAGATTTGTTATTAATGTCGATACAAAATGGACAACACATCCAGAAATGACCACAGATGCCAGTGTACGTGAGAGCTGGCATGGCCAACAATGGACAGATGGGTTGTATTTGTTGGCCATTGTCAAAGATCCGGTGCTCAAAAGTATTCGTGACTTAAAAGGGGAGCAAGGGGCCTTGTTGTGTGAAGAAATGAGAGATGAGTTGCGCACGGCCGCGGAATGTGTGTATGGTGTCAATCCGTCTCAATTAAGAATAATGTTTCATTACCATCCACAATTTTATCGCTTGCATGCGCACTGTGTTCGAATCAATGCCATTAATCCTGGATCAGAAACGGAACGTGCCCACTTATTAACTACGGTTGCGAATAATTTAAGAATGAACGGAGATTATTACAGTGTGTGTACATTGAGTTATAGTGTGCGAGTTGGCGAGCGTTTACACCAGCTCTTAGAGGCCAATAATGGGGAAGGGTTTGTAAAAAATAGATTGAATGTTTAGAAATGTATTGGATTATCTTTGTACATGTCTATTTTTTGTTCTGTTAGTTTGTTTTCTTGTATGTATGATTCTGGGTAGCTATATTTTGATATTCCTTTGGGTACAAAGCAAAATATAGTTCTGCATATTTGTCCACAAATATTTCCGCAGGAATCACAGTTCATAAGTTTACATATATCTTTGATGCAATCCATAATATAAAAAAAATAGACTTTAAATAATGTTTTTTTTCGTATCTAAGTAAACGGGTTTATGGTGATTCTTTTTGGCGGTCTCCTTTCAAACGCAAACATGCACGGTTGTTCGCCAATGATGTACAAAGCATCTCTACACACCGTTCTGGCCATATGTATGTCAAATGGTGTGGTTTCTTCGGAGCATATGTATATTCCGACAATGGGTCGCACCCCGTGAAAGGTTCTGACATTGATAACACCTATTGGTTTTGGTGTTTGTTCGGTGTATTGTTCTTCGTATAGTAATGTACGTTGATCATCGGAAGAAGGTCTTAGTGTTCGTATTCGATATGGTTTGGTGAGTTGTACACGTCCTGTATTGATGTCCAAGTTTCGCTGTCCAAAGCATTGAACGATCCCATGTTTTTGAACGATGCTGTCAATGTCTTCGAAAGTCATTCCGTCAAAAATCGCTTCTGCGCCTGCATGTCTGGTCATTTCAGTGTTAAAACGATTCGAATCGCACATATCTCTAAATACCTGCCCTCTGCCCCTAGAGTATTGGTCTAATCTTCCAATGATGGTATATTTTTGACAATTGTATGTCATGAGTTGCGTCCATTCTTCTTGAGACCAGAGATGTGCATATGCGACGTGAATGTGTGGTGTATTGATGTCTAGTGGTTGTATGTCGGGTATTCCCAATTCTTTATAGGTTTCATCTGAAAAGAATTTTCTCATGAGTTTAATTTGTCCCCAATCCACTCTTGTTTTCCATTTGTAGGCATCTTCTGCCGATCTAACTACAATAACAGCGGTCTTCGGTATGGTTGATTGTGCTGGCGATCCTTGAACGATGGTTGTGTTTTCTTTGGTGAAATGTGTTTGTAGTGTTTTTGCAATGTGTATATCGTTCATATCTGCCCATAGATCTTTGTATTTTTCGACCTGTTGCCATGCTGGCTTTTCTTTGGCGGCGGTATCCCATCGTGTTTTTTGTTGCCAAGTCATCATTTTTTTGAGATGCGTCCAATCTTCCGCCTTTGGTATTTCGCCCATTTGTTTCAGGCCTTTGAAGATAGTTGCGAGGGCTTCTTCCGGTTCATATATGAGTGTTTGTATCGCATCCGGGTCCCCTCTCTGGCAAATGTGTGCGAAATTTGCCGTAAGTCTTTCGAATGTCTTTTGTATATCGTTTGGGAGTTTGTAGTAGGGATATACGACCGCTATGGTCCATAGGGCCATGGATTCTCTGGCTTCATTTGCCAATTGAATGTATTTTTCAGCCGATTTCTGTGACATTTTATTGGCAATGGCTTTGATGACGGGTCTTCCCATTTTTTTGGAGGTTGTGATATGTTCTATGGCTAAAATTTTGGCGAATCCGTTTCGATTTGGTGGACCTAGTTTTAAATGGTATTCTATATTGCCGTGATGGCTTGGCAACCATCCAGAGACCTTTCTTCTTTCTTTTTTGTGGTATAGAGTGAATTCTCCTGTTGCAAGAATATCTTCCCTTTTGGAGGGCCATAGTTTATGGATAGTATAGATCCGCCACGAGACGCTCATATTACATACAATGTTATGTATACATTCTCTTTAAAATGAAATCACATATGTGTAACTTTTTTTTTGATTTTATCTTTTGGACAGTTTTCTAATTTTCTGTTGTAACTGAGCTATAAATAATTCTAGTTGATTTTTTTGTTTCATAAGTGTTCTGATGTCGTATTTGAGTGCATCTTCTGTCTTATTTAGCAATTCTAACGAGTCTATGGTTGAATATGCATTTCCAAGATTTTCTGACATTTCTCGTTGTTCTTTTTCGTTTTGTTTTAATTTTAACAATAGTGTTCTTAGTTTTTGTTTGAGTTGATGTACTTTTTTATAGCAGAACGAGTTGAATATGGCCTTTTCCCTGAGTTTGTTTTCTGAGACTTGAAATTGTTTGAACATTGATTTGGATTGGTGGTGGTTTATAATGTCAAATGGTTGATGGTAGTGGTAGTCATTTGTCTGTATATAAGTCGTGTTTATTTGTAAAACATGGGATATTTACCTGAAGTCGTTCGTATTATTGCAGCTCACGTGGGTACTCCCGGAGGTGGTAAAGCCATCGGTACTGGATTTTTCTTGAGAGTGGACGGTGTTCATGTGAAGGAGGAGGGTCTTTTGTTGACCAATGCTCATGTAGTAACGAATTCGCCCGTAGTAAAGATTATGACGACGTATATCGAACATCAGGCTTTGCCTGTGACTGTGGTATCCGTTTGTCACGATCGTGATCTGGCCCTTTTGAAGATTGAGCCTCAGGTTCAGCAATTTTTGAAGCGCCAATTGCACGAACGTTACAATTTGGATCACATTCCGTCTTTATCGTTTGCGGATTCGGATACGCTTCGTACTGGCACCGAGGTGCATGCCGTGGGTCATCCTTTGGGATTGATTGACCAACAGTTTACGACTGGCAAGTATCAGGGTTGTGTTCATTTGAACAATGAAATTCGCGGCCTTTCTGGCGCCCTGATCAACGGTGGTAATTCTGGTGGTCCTTTGATGTGTTCTACGGAACACGCCGATGAAAAATCTATTGATGGTCTTCATTATTTCATTCCAAGTCGTTATGAAGTGATTGGTGTGAATACATTTAAGTTAACTGGAGCTAATGTTGACGGTGAGAATGGTTTTATCCATTCGAATACTGTTCGCCACGTCTTGCCCACATTAATGAAGCCATTAACGGTTCGTTATGAGCGCGAGGCCAAAGTGATGAAAATGCTTTCCAAGATGTCTGTTTCTGCGGCCGCCGCGGGCGCGCCTCAAGCATTGTTGGGACATTTGACGAACGAGGAGTGTGCTATTATGTCTTCGTCTGGCATCGAAAAAGCCTGGACAAAGTATAAGCTCGGCGGAACTGTTCGTGGCAAATCTCGTACATTTGCGGCTTGGTTGGGTAGACATGTGTACGCGCCGGGTATGGCGCATATGCATCGTGGCGGTCCCGAGCTATTGTCTAAGGTTTTGGAGTTTGCCGAATCTAAAGATTGGGACGGGCTTATGGAATGGCGTTCTTCGCACCGTTGGTCCAAAGCTCGGGAAATGGTGACCGAGATGAAGCAGCCCGAAACGAGACCGGCTGTCGTGCGTATTTTACCTCCACCGCCGTCCCATACCCATTCGCCCCAGATCGGGGTCACGTCTCAGCCAATTTTCTCTTCCGATTTGTTGGCTCATTATCAGTGTCCTATGTCATCTGATGGTGGCTATCATGCGTCGGGGGGTGTTTTGGTCACCGCCGTATCGCCAAAGTCTTTATTCAAGTTTGCTGGTGGATTGGAAGGCGATATCATTTTCAAATTTTCGAACGAATCAATTTCGGCATCTTTGACGGCGGCGGGCACGTGGTACTCTGAAACTCGCGATCTTCCAATGTCTTTGACGGACATGTGTAATGATACACCTATCGGAGAATCGATTACCATGGATGTCCTTCGGCAGGGTGGTACGCTGGTGCAAGTTTCTTTCCCTCATCGCGAACCGCATTACAACGAATTGCCTGACGTCCGCCAGACGTATGCCTTTTGCGACGAAGGTCGTTTTGAACAGCAGCAAAAGGTACAAATACAAGGATTGGTGTTTGCCCCTCTTCGAATGCATCACGTCGGTATGTTCAAGTTATTGGATTATATGTCGCCTTCGAATCGTTATGGGTTTAAGGTTGTGATTGAATCGGTTTCTCCTGAATCTACAGCTTATGCGACAGACGCATTGCACGCCGGTTCTATTGTGACCCGTATTAACGACGTGGACGTCCCCGACAACTGGAAAGATTTCCAGGAATGTGTAAAGGTCCCACATTCTGAGACTGGATGTTGGGTGATCGATACGGAATACAACGGAACTAAAAGTAAGTATGCCGTCCGGCAGAGAATGATTCAAACAAAGTAATTATATATCAGTATTTATAAACGTTCAAAATTATAAATGAGTCAGACAAATAAATCTTCTTTAAAAAGTAAATTATCTATTCGTTGTAGTCATATCGCGGGCGATCACGTTCCCAGTCCTAAGAATACGCCTCCTTCCATCGAGCGTCGTGCAAAATCACGTTCTGGAACTCCGAAACAGCAATGGCAATTTAAAGGGAATTCTTCAGAATTTGTACTAACATCAGACAGTATAAATGCTTTAGAATTAAAAGTGAAATGATCAAGCTAAATGTAGGTGGCCGTATTTATGTAACGACAAAGGATACTTTGACCGGTCGCGCGCCCAATTCTATGTTGGCCGTCATGATGAACCATCAAAATCCTGCCCAAATGATCGACGGCGCCTATTTTATCGACCGAGATCCCGAAATATTTCGATGGCTTATGCTGTATTTCAGAGGTTCCAACATTTTACCCAAAAGAGATTCGCCAGAATTGTGGCTTTTAAAAGAGGAAGCTGAATACTTTGCAGTGGACGGATTAGCTACTCGCATACAGCACATATTATGTCCGAGTTTCAAAAAGAATGACAACATTATGGTAAGGTCTACAAAATTTACCATTTTAGACGTCCAAAAGGACGGATATCGAGCGACCAGGGGCGGACAACAGTTCAAGATCGATGCTTCTGAAAATGTAGAGCCGACTACCATTCAAGTGGGAGATATTGTTATGGTTTGGAGATCTGGTAGCAAACGAAGGAAGGGCCTTCTTATGTCCGTAGTCAATAAAGAATGTACTATCCAATTTGACGGCGATAGTACCTGCGTATCTTGTCCAATTTCAGGAATCCGATTCTAAATGTATTCACAGTATATCACGACCGGCAATCATTCGTCAATGATTGGTCAAGTATTTACAGTCATTGGTTTTATGGTATGGGCCTTTAATTTTTGGCGGCATTTCTATAATGTCGAACAATCGGATGTCATGGTCGCCTTTGTAGGTCCTGGGCACGTACGTTCGTTTGAGCATCAATGGCAGAACAGTGGTCATGATCTATGGGCTTTTGGCCATGTGAAGAGGAAAATGTCTACCGTTCACTTTGAACATAGAAAAAGCGCATGGGACATATTCCAAGAACATTCCCATTATAAACATATTTTATTGGTATATGATATTCAACATGTACCACTCATGTTTGACGCAAATGTGCCGGTATTCTATAACAAAAAATCAGTCCGTCAGCGCACAGTTGCAACTCTATGGCCAAAGACCTTTAGTTTGCCCAATAAATACACAAACTTAACATATTATGCTCGTGAATATAAAATACCCATTGAAACAATATTTATAGATTAATAGTAAAAAAAATGTAATTTTTTATTCTTCTGTTATTTTACATGCTACCAGTACATTTCCCTCGTCGAAAATCCACCCAATGCGTTTGTTTCGAAGTTCTTCATATGATTTTGGATCCATGAGTACCATTTTTGGCTGTGTTAACCCTACCCATTTTTCTACAGTGGATACATCTTCAAGACTTGTGGAAAAAACATGATATTCTTGTTTATCTCTTTTTGCAAAACGATGTTCTGGGTGGATTTTATTTTCAATGGTTGACATCTTATTTATCGAAGTTCTCATTATATAGTTCATCTCTCTGGTCACACTGGATTTAATTTCCATCTTTGACACATGTGATTAGGGAATTGCTTGGTCTCCAATCGATGGGTCTCCATTTATAACACTGCCCTTTATTTATGTTTGAGCATTCTTTATCGTATATTTCTGAGCTTTTGGTGTTTGGATCGGTACCCGACCAATCGTCCCACGGTGTCCAATCGAGTCCTCGAATGTTCATATCCTTGTCGTCTCCGATCCACGTTTCTGTTCCACACATGGTTGCGGATCTTCTCCCGGTTTCCCCTTCGGAACAATATCCATATGCCGGGCACGATTCTTTACTTTGATCGTTTCCTATGCAAACATTATCGAGTGGGTTCCATGTATTACTATTGAGGCGCATATTCGACCAACATGTACATTTGCCATCACCTCCTCTGCCCCAATTACACCATCCTCCTCCGCCGCACGCCAGAGTGCAAAACCCTCTGTGACATATGGGTTCTGGCTTGTCGCTGGATTGTCCCTCACCAAACAAATATGACCCAACCGGTTGAAAGATATCGTCGAGTTCCGACGGCTTAATCATATCTGTGTCGTCACATCTTAAACATGAATCACCAAAGAAATTGGGCGCACATTCTGAACAAGTATAATTGCTAAATTTGATGTCAAGGCCCACTTTCTCACTCTCATATCTTCTAATATAAGGTGCCAACATCCATGACGATTCTGTAGATAATTTACAGTTACAAGTGCCATCGCCGTATCTTCCTGAATTACATTCGCCCTTGCCGAGACCTCCACACGGTGAGAAAGCTCCACCTGGACATATTTCACACTCTTCACCCCAATGACCTGCCGAACACGTGTCGCATTTGGTGTCTTCATCCCAATCTCCACATTCACATAAATCCCCCGACCATGCGATGATTTTTTCTGGGTCTACGATTCCATCCGGACTGATGTAGACCTGTTCTCCACATGTACACCGCATGGATGCATATTCTCCGGTTCTACTGTAAGATGCGGAACACGTTCCTTTTCCGCCCGAGCACGGGGTCACTGGATTTTCGGTGAGCCAATCATAACCAGGACAGAAATCGCATGCAGGACTAAGTTCGTAAAGTTCTTTGAAGCCATTGTCTTGCAATTCTCCAAAAAAATTGGGTTCGCAATCACATTCTCCGTTCCCGTGCCATGATTCCTGACAGCAGCCTCGTTGTACGCATAGGCCACCTTTATAATTTTGAATAAAAATGTCTTTTTGTGTCACAGGGTCGAATATTGTTTGTGGTTGGAAACAGTCGTCGTTGTTGCTACATATTTTTCCAGCAACGGTGACTTCCCAGATGGCCATGCCAACTTCGCCGTCGCCTATGGGATCGATGCCTTGACAAACCCCCTTGCAGTTTTCGGATACTGTACAGTCTTTATCGGTCGAACATTCTTGAAAAGACCCGCCGAAAGAACACTGTTTGTCCCAATCAGGATTCAAAGCTTGCCAGCGCGCGTCGTCCATACATACTCCGCGGTTATTGCACTGAACGCCTTGCAGATCGCCAAATGGGATCCAATCCGAAACCTTTTTGTCTGTGTCATACTTTATTTTGACCTTTGTATTTTGTAGGACTTTTCTGTCGTCTATATTATAATCATATGTTTGTATCCATTCCCTTTTTGGCAGATTGTTGGGATCCCTGGTAGAGTCTTTTGTCCAGTCGATGTCTGGAAATTTGTAGACCACCATGTCTACGACTGCGCCTGCTTTTTTAGTGGAATCCGCAACTCTGGTTCCATATTCGATGGGGTTGTTTTTGGAAAGGGTAATATGAGGCACGTCATTTCCCCATGGACATGACAAGCAATAATATCCCCAATGATTTGGCAGGCATTCGTCGCAAAGATGTCGGTCGTCTTCCGCGATAGTCAGTGGAAAGAGATCGGAGGAATTCCACCATGGTCGCCAACCCTTGTCGCAAATATCGCACTCTTCTCCAGCATATCCTATATCACACTCGTCACATTTTGGTCTATTTTCGATAAGTTCTGGTCCCCGGTAGCCAGTTTTACACATATCGCACGCTAATTCTGTACCGTCCAAAACTTGAGGACTATCGGGTTCTGGTTTATGCCTTTCGTCACATTTGTCACAATATTCCCCTGCAAACCCAAAATCACACGCACATCTACCCGAACCATATTGGCCTGAATCACATACGCCGTACTGGCAGAGACAAGGCTCACAGGAAGGTCCCCATTGGTCTGTCGAACAATCACAGGGCCCCAATCGCAATGGATGTTTCCACGTCAAATACGTACCCACTGACGCACCGATGGCCGAAAAAATAAGTACAAATGAAATGGCAACCAGTTTTGTCGTTGAAAATCTCGGCGTATCATTAAATTTTTGATGTAATGCGTCGGAGATCATGAAAGATAACCAAGTGATAGCAATCACGCTGCCTGCAATAATCCAACCCATCCCCATGACCCACCCAGAAGGAAATTCTGGCGGTGTATATCCAGAGTCATTCATTTTTTGAAATCCCGATATGAATAGAGTGATACCGAGCCAAGCAATCGCTAGGTTGACGATCTTGAAAATATTATCCCCATGCATGAATAGATAGACCAGATGCACTATTTATACCAGAATATTGTTTCGTAAAAAAATGACCAAATATTTAGTCGTTTTTTCATTACTTGTCACCGTGGTTGCTTTCGGTGTGATCTGGGCCGAAGACGCATGGTCCGATTTTTATCATTGGGGACCACCCTTTCAAGTAGGATCCATTGTCATCAAAAATTGGTCATCTTGGGCTACCTTTGTGGGCCTGCTAGTTTTATACCAAGGTTCACAAGTCTATTTAGAAGAAACAATTGGCAGAGATATCGAAAGAAAACATATACAACAACAAAAATGGACAAGAGAAGATGTCTTTATTTTATCTTGCTATAATTTTTATAAATGGCTTGGTACTATATTGCATATATTAGTTGCGGTGACAAGAGTCGATGTATGGCTACTCATCGCCTTTGTAGATACTATAGCCAGAGCAATTATGTGGCATGAGAATGACCAAAATGGTCGCCGCACACGAACACTGTATACGTTATTATAAACTGATTTCCTCGGTCGTCTCATCATCATAGTTGCGCAATGCAAAAGCTATTCCCTTTTTCACGGGCCCATCGGGCAATCCCAATAGACGCCGTTTCATAGTACGACTTTTCACCTCGTATTTCCTGTTATGATGTTGTAATCGGCCCAATTCTTGGCGTAATGTCTTTAATGCAATCTCTGCTTCGCGAATGTTCGTATTTATTTTGTCAACCTCGGTGTTCCGTTTTAAACGCTTGTTTCTTCGAGGATGTTGTCGTTCGGGTCGTTTACTCTCAATATGAAACACTTCCGTGCGCGAAGCCTTTGAAAGTACCAGACGACCATTATCGTATGGAATAAGCATGATCGTAAACTGAGCATCAAAACCACGCGTGTGAGAAAGATAGTCTTTACCGAGGTCAAAAGCAGTCTGTTTGCCAGTGGTTTTGTCCTGGCACTTTTTCTTGAAATAAACAGTACCATCCGCAAGTGTTGCAGGACTCGCCAAAAAAATACACGAATGTTTAACATTTCCGCCCCATGAACGACGAAGAGTTTGCACGTTTTTAGTCTTCAAGTTGGGCAAGCGCATCGGAACAGGGTCGGAAACGCTGTTGTGGAGGTATATGGACATGAGAACAGCTTCAGAGCCGCGCATGTTTTCTGGAATAACTATACCGGGATATTTCTTGTCGGCGGGTTCGCATCGAAAAATATATTTTCTTCCCCTCACTTCAGGCACATTCACCAACTTGCATCCCGTTGGAATGACATCGCGGTCTTTGCGGACGATATACGGGATCTCGATGTCTTGAATCGATTTCCTAGGCAAAACTGGACCTCTTGCGACCACTTCATCGGTGTCAGAGTCATCCCATTCATCAGAGGACGACATGTTGAGTTATGTTATGGATATATGTTAAGAATATGTGATGTATATAGTTTCCACTTAATCTTTAACTATGTATTTTTGACTAAAAATTTGGTGATTTGCTAAAAATTTGGTGATTTGCTAAAAATTTGGTGATTTGCTAAAAATTTGGTGATTTGCTAAAAATTTGGTGATTTGCTAAAAATTTGGTGATTTGCTAAAAATTTGGTGATTTGCTAAAAATTTGGTGATTTGCTAAAAATTTGGTGATTTGTTTCTGTATTGACTAAACATGACTACCAGTCCAAAGACCACTGAACAACAAATGTCGGATGCCTATAGTTCGTGCGAGTCAGACGCTGAAGTCATTGACAATTTGATGCATCTACTTGATGTGGAATCGTCCGAAAAGGACTTTTCGAAGGTTTCAGAGCGCGAAAACATCACCGAACTCGCCGAACTGATAAATTTCAGCCTGAATGAAAATGGCCAAGTCAATTATAGAGATCAGACTGTTCTTGGCAAGCATACCAAGATCAAGATTCCGCCGACTATGCTCTCTGGAACCGAGCGTTTGAGATTAAGCGTGTATTTGGACTATGAAGTGCCCGTGTCAGCGGCCTCCATGGTTCCGCGTCCCTTTTTCGAGGCCAAAGAACTTCGAACGCGCGATCGTGACTTTCGTGAAAATTTTCCAATTGGTGATAATGAATGTTGGATGGACCCCAAAGATCTAGTTGGACGTTCAAAGGAAGAAGACGGTGTGTTTACTTTGAAGAAGCGTCGCTGGCAATTGTCTCGTGGGTTCCGCAAGGTTGTGAATTCGTCTCTTCCGCCTAATTCAACCTGCGTGAAATACCCAAAGTTTGTGGTCGTCATCTCTGCCTATCGTTCTGAGGAAGGCGTGCCTAAAATGTCAGAGTCTGTTAAAACTGCATCTTTTGAAGTACGAAGTAAGGAACAAAGTAAGCAGACACGTGCGGCGCGTGGCTTGGCCGAACCTATTCGCCGCCGCCGTACGCCCGAAACAGAGGCTCGCGCGGCCACTCTTCGAGCTATCCAGTCTGAGATCATTGCAATGCGCTCCGAGATTGAACGCGAAAAGGCCAAATTCACAGAATACCAGACCTGTCATAATTTTATTCGTTCTGTTACTTCAAACTGTGAGGCCGCCGCCGACATTTCTTCACTTTTCTAAAGGAATATTCATAACTTTTTAAGGAATATGTGTTTTATGAATAAAAAACTCATAGATCGAATAAAAAAAAAATGCATTTGGATGATATTGTTGGTTTAATTATTCAGTCTTATTATAAGGATTCGTCGCAAAGTAGTTGTATGTCTCGGCATAAATTACCTTGCACTCGTTGTGGAGCTTATTTGTCTAGTACTTGGCGTCCTGGTCCTTGTGGCACATCCTCGCTGTGTAACGCTTGTGGTGTTCAATACATGATCCGCGGCGAACGGCCGCGCATGGTTGATTTGGTAATGGATGACGGACGGCCTGTATGGATGGAGCGCATTCCAGAAACATTCCAATGGCGCGAAAGTTATGAGGCGGATATTCGAGATAGACGTATTCGCGATTGGGCGAAACATGAAGAAGAGCGTATTCAATTTGTAGAGAGTAAAAAGCGTAAATTTATTGAATTATGAATATCTTAAATTTAATTATAATCTGATCCTACTCCATTCTGTCGATGGTGAAAGTCCAATCGAACCCACCCCACAATAACCAGAGGGTGGTTTGCTATTATATGTATAAAGTCTGTAGTCTGTAAAATATTGACAAATATGCACAAACCAATGTCCAGTGCATCTGTATTCTACCTTTGCCTGTTGTCCTGCCCGTAAATATAAGCTCGTGTCGGATCGTCCATAATAACCCCTTTCTGTTGAGCCCAGATGTTGTCCATTTTGATTCCATATCTTTATGTAATTGTCAGAGACCGGGAAAGTAGTCATTACCGAAAAATAATATGTACCTGAATATGGGGCGACCACATATTTTGTTTTGATATATGGGTAGCCCCACACGGCTGCATGGACCTCCAATGAGCCGACTGTCGATGGACAATTGGTGCATAGCGCGTGCCCAGGCCCTCCCAATGTATACTTATCGGTAGAGCACCAGCTACAAGTTCTGGAACCCGTGTGACTATATTTGCCTGGAGAACAGTTTGTACAACTGCCCCATACATTGGCGGGTTTCATTGTTCCAGCGGCACAATCGGCCCCGGCGGATGTCGAACTACACGTTTTGCCACCTGGACAAGATTTACAGGACGTTTTCCCCTTTTGGTCCTGATATTTACCTCCCTGACATCCATCGCAATTTGAGTCTCTCTTAATTATATTTGAATATTTTCCAATGCCACAATCGTGGCAAGTCGTCGCCTTTTTTCCTGTTTGATATTTCCCGGCGGGGCATTCAGCACATTGCGTTGGCGAACCATGCTTGTATCCTTTTGGACATTCTTTGCAAACAATAGACCTTAACTCGGCCGTATACATGCCTGTAGCACATCTTTTACAACTACCTTGACTACTTGATGGTGAAAACTTGCCAACTGCGCAATCTGTGCACTTTTCAGCCGTAGAACCAGAGAAAAATCCGGACTGACAATCTTTGCAAGTTATTTGTTCTGTTTCGTCTTGATATAGTCCCGCTACACATCTCACACAACGATTTCTGACATCCATGTCAATGGACTGACTCCATCCTATCGGACACTCTGTGCAGCCACTTTGGCCTTTTTTAAAGTTAAAAAACCCGGGGGCGCATCGTATGCAGTCGTATCCAGCGGCCTCTTTTTCTGTACTTGTATATTGACCAGTATCACATTCTGTACATCCGCTGTTTTCGTACTTGCCTGGTTGGCAGGCAGAACAGAGGGGGAGCGGTTGTTCTCCCCACGGTGAATATGACCATTGCCAATCGGGTTTCATTATATAAAATTCTTCTGATGCGAATGTCGATGTTATTCTGTTGAGATCTACCGCCGCGCTCCATTGTTTGACGAAACAACATTTCCCAACTGCTCTTTGTATTATTGTTGCTCTGCACTGTCGATCAATGTTACAAACATCCCTACAAATTCTAGCACTCATTTCTGTGCACCCATAATCCACATCCTCCGAAGCGGGAAGGTCCAAACTTTTCTGATTGACGGATGTCAAATATTTGATGTTGGACGGAACCGTTTGCAAAGCACCCGACATATCAAACCACGTGACTTTATTATTCAGTTTAAACATTGTGTGGCAAATCTGTCCACCACCAGAATATGTTGTGGCGGGCGAATTTTCGTTTATATTGAAAATCGCGTTACTACCACTATATCCACATCCGTATGGTATGTTGGTCCTAGACTCGACTTTAAACTCACCGTCTTTGCCTAGTTTTTGTGCTGCTTCCTCGCATTCTTTCGCGGTATTGATCACGCCTAATGTTGTCTGGGCTTTGCAATCCGAGAACAGTCTATATTTAGTTTCTTGTGTGTGCCATGATTTATGGAAACAGCATTGTCCTCGTCCTCCCGATTGAACACCATCTATTGCATCTGTATATACAGACACTGCTCTACAGTCGCGCGAATAAATGCATTTTTCAAGACATTTTTCAACAGTATGTTGGGGATCGGCCTCACAACCGTCACCTCTTATGCTAATCGACATTGGGACAAACCCGTTTCTAACAATGGGTGTGGCTGTATAACCACTGGCGGCCGGTCTTATTTCCTTCAGGCATATATTCACAGCTCCGGTCGGTAAGGCCCCTGTGGAATCTACATTCGGATTGAAAAAAACAGTTAATGTATGCCCGAAATCTACCTTAGAACAACCATACGGTAAATTTTGCCGTTCATTGCCACAAAAGGACCCTCTTGTTGTTCCCCAGTCGTGGGGATGTGTTGTGGCGCTCGAAATAAACGGATTCCAATGTACATTATTATTATTGCCAACATTACATCCATATGGGGAGAGTGCCGCGTCGCCTTTACATACTGCCCCTCTTGATGAACCCCAATAAGAAGGATACGAACTTTGTCCTGCCTCATATGGATTCCAATGTACATTATTGCCGCTATATCCACATCCATACGGGGATACGAGGGCGTTACCCAAGCATAGTGATCCTCGCGCCACCCCCCAGTCTGATGGATAATTAGATGCTGACGATTCCGTGTTTGTGTTGAGATAAATATTGTATCCATCGTTGTTGCCGCTATATCCGCACCCATATGGTGTTTCTGTCTGGAAGATGTCGACAAAATAGCCGTTAAACCCTGTTATACCTTTGAGGGCTTTTCCCGCTTGTAAACACTGGTAGCCTGTTGTTATAGTGGTCCCGTCTGGGCACCTACCATTTACTACTAATTGGTATTGTGGAGATATATTAAATGTTTTTGTCCCGTGTAGGCTGTCGTAGTATTCTCGACATTGGGTTTCTGATGTAATGACTCTTTCGTCGTTGTCGCCTGAGAAGCATTTTGAATTAACGGTGGTAGTAAATTTTTTGGAAACATGAAAATGATATCCCAAGTTGGTAAATTCTCTTTTTGCGGCTCGTCTACAATCGTTTTCTGAACGAATGTGAATTCTTGATACTGTCGAACATTCTGCATTGACGGTCCGCATATAAGTGTCGGGGGCTTCGATTGACCCTACACACTCGTCTTCTATTTTGAGTATGTGTGCGTTGTCTTTGCAATGTGGAGATCCATCTCCCGTAACAAATTTGGCATGGCATCCGGAATGATCACTGACAAGACTTCCTGTTGAGACAGTTGGGTAAACATTATTCACAAAATCCAATACTTCTGTTCTACAAGTGTCATCGTCTCCGATTAGGGTTACTGGCGTAACTAATTGAACGGTTGGATCTTCACCTACCTCTCTTCTGATGTTTGGAGTTTTATTTGGAGTCACTCCCCAATTAATAAAATAGTCGCCATTTTCTTGTGAAATGTAGCATCCACTTGGGTATTTTGGATCATTCGTTTTTCTTATTTCGTTCGGTATCTGTGTTCCTCTGAGTCTTTTCTCTATGAGAATGGCTATTCCCGATTGTAGGCATCCTTGCGATGAACCACTTGTTATTTCCGGAGGAGAGTTGGTTGTAACATATTGTGAAGGAAGTCTGTCCAGGGATCTGGGTTCTCTACCCTTTTCGGTTTTTAATGGTAATGTAAACCCATTTAGTTTAAATGTTTGGGAACCCTTGACGTGGAACCATGTTATATCGTTGTCTCCGGCACCCGGTCCGCCTCTATCCTTTGTTGTCGCACAATAGCATAGATTTGGTGTCGGTCTTGAAAGTCCAATGGCTGTAATGAGCATTGGACTTGCCACACCTTCTGATTGACACATGAGATAACAATCTGATAGATCCAGTTCGCCCAGCCCCTCATATTGTCCAAATGTATGCGCGGCGTCATATTTGGCATCTTTGTCGTATTCTAGAAAGAAGTTTTGTATGTCTGGTTTATATTCAATGACTGAGCACTGGCATGTTTCTGTACCACAAGAACAACCACCTGGACCCACATCTTCCCCATTTTTATTTTTGGTTCCCATTCGAAGCATGGCAGATTCTGCAAATTTTTGAATGGCTAATTTTGCATAATTTTTCATTCTATTTGCAAAACACGTTGTGCATGATGTAGATATTGGCCCGGTCATTGAATTCCCCGGACATCTGAAACAATTCGCCCGTGTAAATTCTCCAGCAAGTTCGTCGTTATTTGCACCTGCGCGACATATGTATTTGATTGACGCGACTGGTCGTTCATAACGACTTATTTTACCAAAAAACCCAACGTCTGTTCTGGAGCCATGTAAAAAACAACCTGCTGGTCCATATCTGGTGATCATGGTTGTAATGCCTAATTTTTTTAAAGCTTGAAAGCATTCGTCTTCACTAAGCATGTCTAAACTTATTGTTTGTAATCCGTCTTGTATTTGTGTACATTGGCACGTTTGGCCATAATCGGTATGTTCAATACTCCAGGATTGGTCATATCTGATGTAAGGCGCCTGAATGACCGCCGATTCACTGTTTGTGAGAATAGATGAAATTTGACCAACTCCTTCAAAGACAAATGATCCTGGTCTCGACGAGAACCCGAATGGGCACTGTGCAACAGCTAGGAAATCTTTTCTTTCGTATGTCATGGCATTATTTATAGCTGGAACGTGAATGATTCCCGCAGGTACAATGGCGCAGTCTGTGGCTTCTGTTCCATATTCATTGGGCATGTAATACCATGGGTTGTATCCACTAGTCGTCATCGAGGCAATATTGAGTATAGGGATACTTTCAGTGTCAAATATTCCCGATATTTTTTTGATTTTTCCAACCGGACATTCAGTGCAAATGGCTCCCCCCTTAGGGGACCAATAATTTCTTGGACATCGTATACAAACTTGATCAACAAAATCAACCCGCGAAACCGTGGCTAAATTATGCTGGCAACCACTTTCCAATATTCCTAGTTCATTACATTTATTGGCGGTGACAGTCCTAGTCCTACCTTGGTCGGGTTGATAATATCCGGGCGGACAAGCTTCTTTATATCCTATTCCCAAGTGTGTTGTACAAAAGTGACCCTTTGGACACAGCCCCCCTAAGAATGGGTCTTCGCCTTGTTCATAGTCTCGCGTAACATACAGGCCATATGTTTGAATCTCTTTGTCTTTGGTATAAGTGAAACATGTGTCAAATCTATCAAATGTGGCATCCGTTTGATCGTCAGTTTGTATACTTAAACGGTCATCCCCTCTTCCATATTCTCTTTTGTAGATATGCATATTTGGAATTTCAATAAATCGGTCGCATTCTTTGTATGTACCACATACAAACGAATTTGTTGCATGCACGCGGAATGGTGAATCCGAATTCGGTATTGGTAATTGACGAAGATTACCGTTTAATGTAGTGAACATCCTCTGAGTTTCGTTTATTAACGATACGGTACCTTTTGAGTTGATATTAATACCGAACAACTCGGCCTCGCCTTTGTCTTGGAACCATATTACCTCGTTGTCAGCATTTTTAATGAAATCATCCGTTGTTGCTCCGAAATAACTCTCTGAAACGGCATACCACTTACAATCGCTTTCTAGTGCCTTTTGAGCACATTCTGCGTTTAAAGTTTCTGGAGTACGGCCAGTACGAGTTAGTGTTTGTATTGGCCTACCGTTACACGTTTTCCCTCTTTCATACATTGAATATTTAGTGGCATCGCCAAAAAAGTCTGTTATGAATTCATTCTTTCTTGAATAAAAATCACAAACCCCGATCCCGTTACATTTACGGGCGGCCGCCCCCATCGCATTATCCCACCATTTTTCCTCTGCCATTGGTTCGTTTTCGATGACATCTCCACCTGACCGCACTCCTTTTCCAAAAAGACCAGGGCAAGCCCTGCACATTTCTCTGGGAGTTCCGTAAAAAATGTGTTTGTTATAAGGGCCAGCATCTCTATATGGCACCTGAACAAAGTCTTCGTCTTCAGAAGACCATTGCTTGTTATTATTTGCAACCCATATTTTTCCGTCGAGTGGTTCGCTATATGGAATCATGTATTTTGCATCGGGTTCCAAAAAGATATCTTTATCAATCCAATGTGCCATCTTTATATTTTCAATCGATGTAATAAATGGAACTTTGCTGAATCTAGTGTACGGCTTTGGATTATTCCGCAGGCCGTAATGGATATAAGGCTGAAACCCATTTGGACAACACATGTTTTCGGAATCGAACACCAATGAAGAACAAATGCAAATAGTCTGGGGGATATAAATATCACGTTTTGGGAGAAACGTATCCAGAATTGTGTATGAATAACGATAAGGATGTGGCGCATGGTTACATCGACCACCATTTAAACAAAGACCACATTCATATTGACAGTTTTCACCGTGGAATCCTGTTTTGGACTGTTGTTTTTGATTAAAAATTTCAAATTCTGTCGTTTCGTCTTCAGAATCAATGTTCCAAAATCCTACCTCTGTCATTGCGTCTTGCTTATAACTGGACGTGCACGCCAGGCACGTGTTTTCGTAAGCAATCGAAGGTGGAAAACGCTTAAACCACATATGACCGCGGTCAGGCACATACTTGTTCAGCTGCAGGACGAATACAGAAAATTGTCTGTATCGCATAATATAATATAGTGGCCTGTAGTTCGTCCGTACCTGTTCTTTTACACCATAATTGGGACATATTTGACCCTTGGGACACAGACGCACGTCTACAACTACGTTTTCCCCGGATGAATCTATTTCCGATCTGCCCCCACAATAACATAGTCCATTTCCAAATTTACCATACCAACAAAATCCATTACCATTACAGATGGTAGAATCATGTGTTCCATCGTATGCTGGGCATTTTGCCAGACAAGTTGTCGTTGCAAACCCCCTGCGACATTCGTTGCAAATAGGGCCGTCCCAAAATCCATTCCTAGAGTCGTCGTCACAGGAGCATCCTGGACATAACATTACTAAATTCGGACGTATTTCACATTTTTTACTTTCGCTTTGTGGCGACTTAGAATCACCTTTCATACCAAAAACATAAGATGTTAAACCTTGTATTGAAAAACAATCGTCCGATGATGTTGAACCGCGTTGTGAGATTTCACCTTCACTACATGTTTCACAATCGGTTGAACGTTGCTCTGGTTGATAAGTGCGTTCTGGACATATTTCACACACACCAGAAACTTCCATATATCCGGCCGGACAATTTATACATTGAAGATGATCTGTTGAACCCTCGCTCTCCGTATATTTTCCAGACTGACACTTTTCACAGGCGATGGAACCTTCAATCGCTTGATACGTCCCTATAAAACATTTACGACACACACCGGCACGCGGATCCTCCTGAAATTTACCCTTTTCGCAGTTTTTACATTTGATACTGCCAAGTTCATCCTCATATTTTCCCGGAATACACTCCACACACCGCGTTTTACCCTGTTCGGGTTGATATAGGCCTATACCACATTGTGAACAGATGTTACTTTCGCCCGCCAGTGACCATCTACCGGGTTCACAGTCTTTACAATTGGGTGGGGAGCCAAACCTGCCAGCGGAACATTTTTCACAAGTAGATACTGTCACATCTCCGGTACATTGAAAACACTCACCACTACCTACCGAATCGGTATAATAACCATCTGGACATTTTGTACATGGCGAACCCGCCAATGAAAATTTCCCACTCGCACAATTTTCACAGATCGTTTCTGAATATGAACGATATTTACCAGCTTGACACAGGCGACAATTTCCAGAAACAGTCAATTTTCCAGGGGGACAGGTCGTACAAATACCATCAATGACCAAAGTATTGCCAGCCGGACAATCTTTACATTCAGATGCCTGCGTTGCGCGAATATCATCCGTGGTAGTCAATTTAGAGCATTGACTACAATCGGTCTTCCCTGCTGGGTCGGCCGCAAAAAAACCACGTGGACAATCGAAACAACGACCATTTTGTCCATAATAACCATTAGGACAATCGTTACACATATGTACGCCCACCAGATCTTCAAATGGCCCGGGGAATTTTCCATGAACACATTTTACGCAATCTTTGTGGAGGGAATCGGCTATATGGCCCAATTGACACGTACTACAACTAGAAGAACCAACGGGGGATATATACCCATTTGGACACTCAGCGCATGTAGATGTAGCATCATCGTTTTTTTTAAAATACTTGCCGGCAGCACATTCCTGACAATTATCATCCGTGGCGCCACAGGACACACAAAACGTTGATCCGCTTTCATAGGAATTTGTTAGATACCCATTTGGACACGTCTTGCATTCGTCACTACCGGAGAGATCCCCATAATAACCTTGAGGACACGTTTGACACGTTGTCGCATATGCAACATCAGATTTGTCTTGATACTTGCCTTCTGGACACGCTTCACATTTTGAAAGACACGTTGGCCCGTATATAAAATTTGGGGACGCGCCACAGTTCGCGGCATCGCTTCTGCCAAACGTCCACCCTTTTGGACATGATTGACAAAGGCCATCCTTCTCGAACTTTGGCACGGGACAATATTTACAGTCGTTTTCACCTGCCGCATCCGTGGTCATGCCATCGGGACATTTTAGACATCCGACAGATTCTGGCTCGGAATTATAACCTTTTGGACAGTTGGTACATATTGTTTTGGATTTCTCGTCAGAATATTGTCCAGACAAGCATTTTTTGCACGTGGTTTGACCTTCAATGTCCTGAAAATTCCCTATTTCACAGTCGTTACACGTTATCGGAGGAGTACCGTCCGCCGTTTGTAAAAAGAATTTCCCTTTGGGGCATGATATACATATGCCATTTGCTCCGTATTGTCCACTTCCACAGACATCGCACGATGTTGAATCACTACTAGGCGTTTTGCCGGGTGGACAAAACGAACATTTGAACCAGTTGTGAGATTGGAATTTTCCCAGGGGACATTTTTTGCATCCCGGATCTTTTATATTCTTACAAATACACCTCCAAGAATCTGAACAAGGCTGTCCGTCCGGGTTATCGTTCCAATATATTTTGAAGCCCTCCCGCGTACAACCGCTTGGTCGGTCACCGGAGTTTCTATTAATATTCATATCCGACTGGCCGTTGCTGAGCGCAAAGGAGGTGCCCGAGCCCCTCAAATCGGTCAAGACCGTTTTACATTCATCGTGACTCAGTATTTCATATCCAGTTTGACAGTTGCCACTCCCAATCGATACGTATTTATCATTTTCAAGGATTTCTGAAGATTCATGGTTTGCAAACTCTTCTTCTCCCAAAGTTTCACAATATTTACATTCTTTTTGGCCCCAATGATCCACATCGAATGTTTCTGGACACGGATGAGTACAATCGTCCATGGACCACCCCGATTTAAGGGGAAATTTACACATTAAACATTCTGTTTGACCGGCCAATGGTTGGTAGTATCCCGGCGAGCATCCGGTACAATGGGGTTGTGTGATGTCTTCTTTATAAAACCCTATAGGACAAGTTGAACACTCAATTTGTTCGTTGGCCATATTAACATATTGGCCAGGCAAGCAGAATTCGCAAAGATCCGAGTTCTGTGGATTAATTTTCGCGATTGGACATAAGTCACAACGACCAAGAATATTGTCGGGGTAATATCTGTTGGTACATTCTATGCAAGAACTCGATGTTTGTTCAGATGTCCAACCATTTGGACAAATTTGACATTCTCTCGTATTCAGAGAATATTTACCGATGGTGCATTTGTCACATGTATTGCCACCCGTCACCCCGAACCCGTTACACTGGTTGCAATTAGTATCGGCACATGGAATACACTGTGTATTTCCAGTACCGGTCGTAGTTTTACCGGGTTCGCATTGTTGGCAATTTTTTTCACCTCTTTCGTCTTGGTACTCGTTTATTGGGCATTTTTTACATGTACTGGAAGCAGTCTCGTCCTGATAATATCCCACGTTACACGTGTCACAGACTGTTTGTTTCAAGTCGGTCTGATATTTTCCAGGTTTGCAGTCGTCACAGTCCCACTGACCCTCTTCTTCTTGATACTGGCCGCTCAAACACTTTTTACACTCCTGTGCACCCTCTTCTTCTTGATATGTTCCAGGAAGACAGACTTTGCATTGGTCAGACGCATCATATTTGCCTGCCAAACATTTAATGCAATCCGTCTGGCCTGTTTCCTGCTGATTCCATCCCCACGGACATGTATAGCATATTGTACTCCCCGCCTCCTGTTGATATGTCCCGGATTCGCACGCAACACATGTGCGACTATTTTCGCCTTCCACTTGTCGCATACCGGCTTCACATGCTGTACAATATGACGCGCCTTCCAGCTTATTTATCCAACCATTTGGACAATTTGCGCATCCACCATCTGGTTTCAAGCAATAACATTTCTTTCCATAAGACGGAAGGTCATCGCAGCTTGATTCCAGTACAACGTTGTCAAACGCACCCCTGTCACCGAGATTAGTATAATAGTGGCATATCCCATGCACTTTATTACAAATACACTTGTAATCCGATGAACATTCTCGGTCATTGTAATGGTCATTGTGCCGTATTGACCCGTCCTGCATGGTATAACATCCGCCTGGGCGGTTATTGATTTCAGTTTCAAAGTCAAATTTGTATCCTCCATTCGCAGCATATGTTTCGCAGTCAGCTCTTGTTTCTATTCGAGTACCCGCAGGACATATGCCACTCGTAATGGTGATATGTTCGCCGGACACCTCATAATTTTGTACTGGAACAACTGTCACTGGTTCGATGTTGTTTGTCGCGACGGCGCTTTTGCAGTCTTCAATGGTCTCTATTCGCTCGCATTTACCCTCACATATGCCATCATTTTTAGCTGAACATATACCATTCGCGATTTCTGGATAAATGTCATAAACATATTTGTCTTTGCCGCATTCCGCCGCGGCAATTATTTGGATTAGACCAGCAAAAAATATCCAAAGTCTCATATTTGATAACTAGTGAGATGCTTAAATACATTTGTTTTCTAAATAAATAAAAAATATAAGTGTTAATTAAGTGAACCACGACGCATCTTCATCGCATGGATCGAAGAGTGATAGTCGCGATTCGCTATTATATCTATCTAATTTAATTTTAGTATTGTCTTTGATTCCCGAATAGACCAAACAAATATTTGTTTGTTCTGAGAATGCAAATCCATAAACTTTTTCAGTGTCTCGTGCATATTCATAACACTGTGTTTTTGTAGTTATCCCTTCCATTCTTTTCCAACATTTGGACCAGTACCCCTCTCCAATGACAACTGCTTGCGTTTCTTCGTCTTGTGCCAGGCGAATGTCAATGTCCTTGATAGGTATATTGTAATTTTCTGTAAAATCGACGGTTGGATATTTAGAGAGACCTGGCTCCACGACCGAACACTTTGAAATGTCCGTTTCTCTTCCTGCATATACCATGGACATTTTCTTCAAATATGTATAGGGCTCTACAATATCTGTGATCTTGTGGGTATTCCATCCATTTAGGTTTGGTTTAATAGTATAGAGAGAATAGAGAGACTCTACCGGTCTATTTCCGCCAAAAATGGTTTCCCAACGTATGAGACCTAGACAATCTGGCTCTTGGTCGCAATCATAATCCGCTTCGAAGCGTGTTAATAGGTTTCTTTCATTTCCCGTATCTTCCGAGGGAATTTGAAAATAATATCCCGTCATCACTTCTCTGATTTCGGTATATTTGATATCGTAAAACGGAGCCAACCATACCGTTTCTGTCCCCTTGTTTTCTGGGACCCACGACCTATATTTGATAACGGTGAGCGCTTGCATTTCAAATATTAATTTAACGCGCATGAAAGATCCCCGCTCGTCGATGAGAGTATCTGTTCCATAGTTTTCAGACCCTATTTCCAATAATAAATGAGTAGAGTTCCATTTCAAGTCCATAAAGAATAGAATTCCATTGACTACGTACTGTGTTCTTCCTGAGGAGTACCCATGAACATAATCAATATAAAATTCAAATGACGGGCTCAGTAATTTGGGTCGAATACCTTTTATTGTGTGGTCGTCTTTTTCATATAAATCTATGGAACAATCTGATATGGAACATTCGAATATTGACATGGCTGCAATTTGAGAAGGATATGATTTTTCGGGAGCCCTTAAAACAACGGGTACATATTTGTCAATTTCGTCTCCTTCGTCCGATATTCCAGATGATGTTGAGCGTATTCCGACACATCTTCCCTCCGGATAAAAACGAATTGTTTCTCGGGTTAAATCGAGTCTCAAATCATTATTAATTTGTTGACAAGAAGCGAATGCGTCATTCTCTCGAATGTAGGAGGGGTATTGGTTTTTGACATTAAACCCAAATTTTCCCGTTTGTTTGACAAAATTTTCGGTTAAACACGTTCCATAAAAGCGAGTCAATGAAGTTGAATATTGCTGCCTATTCATAGAAGTCAGCGTGTCCATATATTGGTCGTCCACAAACACAAAAGTGTTTAATTCATATGCTTTTGTTCCACACCCACCATGAGAACTGCAAATTTCGCCATCGTCGTTTTTGGGACATTCGAATTGGCAAGAATCGCCAGTATATCCTTGAGGACATGCGCATGTTCCGTCGGATTGACACGCTTCTGGACGCCCCGAACAAATAGATTCCAAGTTATAACCATCGTACCCCGGACACGTTATTTCGCATCCAGAACCTCTCCACGGACTTTTAAATGGGTCTATTTGCGTTAATGCGTTATCATCTGTCTCTAAAATAGACTTGGCAACCTCGCAAGTGCATTGGCAAGCGATGTTGCATTTTCCTCGTCCGGAACATGGCAAATGTATATATGGGAGTGTTCCCGGGCACTGCGAATCCGCAGTTAAAGAGCAATGCGAAGCTGTATATTGTAAAAAAATGGCTGTTTGGCTTAACATTTTATAAGACGAAGACGATTCCGGCATCGCGTATAACTGAAACATTGCGTATGGTCCCTCCTCAATAATATCTTCCGATTTAAAAATCGGATCATCGGAAAATTGCCATTCTTCAATGTGAATGATCGCATTCCACGTTCGATAAGACTTTGCTGCGAACCATTCCATGAGACCTGAGCCATATTTTCGTCTTAACTGTACGCGTAATGCGTTTGGAGTCCACGTTACTTGGACGACGACAATTTCAGAGTCGAAATCAATCTCTTGTTCATAACTTTCCAAAACTTCTCTATAGTTAGCGGATATGACAATGACACGTTTAAACTGTGGTCCCTCCACAGCGACATGAAATTTATTTGGCGATGTATTTGGCGTTTGTGCTAAAAACGAAGCGGTAACGGAACGGAACACTTCCAAAAAATTATCTGGTGGTAAAGTCGTCAATGGAATCGAATCAACGATGGACTGGCCGAGAACAGTGGACAATGAATGTTTCATCATCATCGAATTAACCATAGACCAACGGGCTTGATGCATATACACACGCTCTACAAGATCCACCACATCCAATTTCTCTTTAAAAATTAACGGTAGAGACAAGCCGGGAGTGGCGCTATAATGCCACTCGATGGCATTAAATGTTCTTTTTACAATCGCGGCGTCGTTTAGAGCGTCTATATCCGCCCACTCTTCTATGAAAATTTTAACGGCCTGCACAGGTTCCTGATAGGCGGCTATTTGTAGACCGCCCACCTTCAAATAGTTGGGCATTATTTCGAGTGTGCATGCAATATTATTCATTTGGCCCTGACCGTTCACCATTTGGGGCTCTGTAATGATAACATCAGAGGGTATTCCAACAGACCAGGTTGCTACAGGCTCCCGAGAAAATGTATATTGACTAGTGTCGTTAAACCGGACGTAAATTTGGCGCTGTTCATTTCCCACCATGGCAGTGGGAACCATTTGTCCTGAATAGTCATATTTGGACCATTGTCCGTGTTTGACAGAAGTTGGCAAAATTAACCTAAACATACCGTCAGAAGCTGCCAAGAATAAATCGGATGTGAACGAGTATAGTGGGAAATTGATACCCGCTGCGGGTTTCGGCCCTGTTGTATCCACAACCTCTGTCCATGTTAAAAATACGATATCGATTGGGTCCCATGGCGCGCGCTCCACGTCAATTTTATATAATTTATCAAAAGTCAAAAATTCAAGTTGACCACCATACGCATATATCGTTTCTGGGTCGCGTACTGCAAAAGACATGCCTGATGTTGCCGCAGGTTCGTCTCCACTTTGGAATGTCAACAATGGGCCAGGATCCGGAGTTTGTTCGGAAAAGAACGAACGCTTCAAATCGTCATATGCGTGCAATTCACCATCGACAAAACATAAATACCAATCATATTCATCGGCCTGCGTCACAATTATATTTGGCATCCTGATCTCCTGACAACGATTCCAACCTTCAATGTTTACAGAACTCAATTCACGGGTAAGTGTGGACGAAGACCCATCAACGACTTCCAAATATATGCCCTTGCCACGTATGTCTAATTGATTATCCATATATTCAAAATCATACTCATCTGGGCGGCAAAGGTCATTCCAAACTCTGAGCATGTTCTTTATATTGCGCTGTTGCTGTAGAGGAACCTCTGTCTGACTTTTCGAAATACCAGATAAAAGATGATCTCTATCCAATGTATAATTACGTCCCGCTTCGTACATTGTTTCGACCGATTCGTATAAAAATCGTTCTGGAAAACTCCACATAGAAACGCCCTGTGCAGACTCAAAAGAAGTTGTGTCCTCTGACTCGCCACTAATGGACTCGACGGAATGATAACGCATAAATACCGGCAGCGACCGACAAATACCGTTGTAAGAATCACATATACCATACTGAGATGCCATTTCCACGCCGTAGACACCGTTATTACATTGGTCACAAGGTATGGAGCATGATAAACCGGAACCGAGTGCACATTGACACCGACCGGGTAAACTTGGAGATGGACCTTTGATCCATTTTGGAATATCGGCGCCATATGGCCACTTTTCTTCATTTCGGATTTCAGACGATTCTTTTTGCATGTCCAAATCTTCAAGACGCTCACCCGGTTCTATAGCAAAACACTGGCCGTTACGTCCAGAACAAGCCAATTCTTTCCCATCGGAAATGCCAACATCACACGTTAATTCGCAAATCGGTCCAGAAACACCTGGATTATCATCGACATCGCATTCGCAAATAGTTTTTGAACATACACCCTTAAGAGAACCATCAGACAAGTCTTTGCACCATGTTCGCCAATCTGTACGATTCAACGACTCTCGTAATGTATCCATACAGTTCACAGAACATTCAGAATTGTATAGGTCTGGTATATTAACATGTTTATCGTCGTGATAAACATCTTGGATAAGACAGAAATCAGAGATCACGACCGAGCGAAGGTCACAGGCGCACTCGGTTGGAATACCAGAACTACTACCATCCGTTCGACTATAAATATCTAGGAATTCTTCGCGTTTCTTGCAAAGACCCGGGTCAAGGTTTCCATTATCGGCCAACATTGACTCGATATGAGACAAACAGTCTGTAGAACAATGTTCCTCATATTGAGAAGTGCGTTCTAAGCAAGTTTTGAACCAATCGACGTCAAATTCGGAACACTCATTTTCCATGTCATCTAATATTGACAAAGAAGTATCACATAAGCCGTCAAAATCACCTTCAAAATGTTTGTCCTTTCCATAGAAATCAAGCCCAAACACAGAACCACCTAAAAAGGGAATGGAGTCGCCTTTTTTCTCAAATGATTGACGGTAATGACAGTACGCCGTCCAATTCAGAGATTCTAACCCTTGACATTCGGGCTCTTGAATAATCGGACGATAAAATTCCAACTTTCTAGCACATGCGTCTATATCGCGTTCTGGAAGAACACAATCGGTTCCAGTACAAACACCAGAAGTATAGCCGGGCAATACTTTCCAATTTTCACGGAGACCGTTACAAATTTGGGTACTATCCGGAACCCAATGTTCATATTTTTGTTCAAACGTGTCTTTCCATCGTGTATCGAACTTGTCAAAGTCTGGCTTTTTACATTGGGGCGCGTCTATAAGCGGTTCGGAACGTATACGTGTCCAAGCGCTTGGAATTTCAGTAGAATCTGACCAAATTTCGAAATGACCCACAAGACGAGAGTGAATGGATCTGAGTGTGTGCGTACCATGCGTACATGACGAGTCTTCATGACAACGAGTTGCATGCAAATAGCAATGAGAATCGTGCTCTGTATGTGACCACTGACGACACTCCGAATGCCCATGACAAGCTGCTCGGCACATTTCAAAACTTGTATCTGGCATATCGTGGAAAGAGACAGAAACCTTGTCATGGTGTTTTCTTTCGAGAGAACTCGATTCAAATGTAATTTTATCATATGAAGTGCATGGTACGCCATTTACAGACACTGAAACATGCCACGTCTGTTCAAAAAGTTTGAAAGAAGAATTCTTTTCAATCTCCGAGTGATGTTCAGCTTCTATTTGCCAATGCCACCATTCAAACGGCGAAACTTCACATTTTGTCGCGCGTCCATTGACATTAATCGTCATAGTCACCGGATCCACAGACGCGGGACCATACACATTCATAGATACCAATGTATTATAATCTCCAGCTGTCAAAAGACGCATATTCGCCATTTCTTTGGTGGAATCCGGAACTTTCGACCAACCAGAAACTCGAATCGCGTCAAGTTCTTCCAGAGACCAGCGGACGCCTTTATTCAACGGTGCCTCTTTAATATCATTATCTTTACCCCTGGCGTCGTTTAAATGCGTGTTTTTGAGCCTGGTCACCGATATCTGCCCGTCTTCATTAAAAGACCAGTCCGAATAATCCGAACGATTTTCTTTTTCTAAATTTCCCAAAAATTTATCAGATTCTCTGAAATAAAATGTACGGATCGGATCTGCCAACGCATCTTTGAAATCAATAATCTGTTCAATGCCAGATAGTTTTAATGACGATAGTCGGGCCGCCCCCCCAAATGATTCGATTCTAATCATAGTGAAAGGACCCACAATATCCACATTAGAGGTATGCCAACTTTGTAACCAATCGGAGGAACCATCGTTCGTTTCGATCTTTAATAACGTTTGTTCGACCATTGTTATCTCCAAACGACTTTGTGTTTCGAAAGATTCATATCTGACCTTTTTTAGGGTCAATAGTCCGCTAGAAAGAATCTTAGCGGAGCCAGTCCACGAACCTTCTAGACCATTTGGAGGCGTCGTGTCCAAATCTTTGCCGAAAGGCTTATCCATACAAAAATGGAACCAGTTTATATCAGAGTCGCACGGCTGCAAAGTTGATATATATGGTTTCTGCGATTGGGAGACATTCTTTGGATCTACGATGCTTCCCTCTATCTCGACATACGTATTATTTACGATTATTGGACGGTCTTTTTTAAAGCGCAATGCCGAAACTCCATCTTGAGGAAATCCCTTTTGTATATATGGATATTCCACAGAATTGTATTGGACAATTCCCTTGTTTGGTAACGAGACATCGGTCGCGAAAAGCTCATCGTTCACTATTAAATAACCCAAAACGCCAATAGTGGCATTGTAATCGATGCCATCGATCTTTACAGCCAATCGAACCGGTTCAGAAATATCGCAATAATATTCACGGCTGATGCGGTCATTGTTTGGTTTATAACATTGTGTGCCTTTTCGACATGGGTTTCTGTCAATGCATTTGAAAGCCGTATTGGCTTCACATTTTATGCGATATGCATTGTCGCTTGTGGGCAAAACCTCATCACCGACACCGCAAATTTCCATATCCATAAGTGTTGGTAATGGCTCCGGACTCTGGATCCACTTTGCACTATTCCCGGATATGCACGATTCTAGAAAGTTTTCTTGTACAATGGCGGGGGTCCACTGTGTTTTCCCCCATCTCTGATGAAGTATATTATCCTCGAATGAACAGCCAGACGGAAACTCTGACCATTCTCCTCCAAAGTCTATTTTAGAAACATCTTTTTGGCGGACAGGGACCGTTTCTTCCGAACTTAGAGTTTCAGTCATAATATCGTTCAAACATGTGACGGTAAACGGCTGTCCGACATAATCAATCGAGTCCGCCTTCTCCGAACTGGCTCCGAACACGGTTTCCGTCCCAATTCCATCTATACGATATTCCACACTACATTTCTGCCCAATATTTTCTAAAATCTGTTTCAATTTATTTGCTTCGTTCTCTCCGGGAAAAAGATCAATAGGAACGCCGTCGCATACCAAAAGATGTGGAAGAAACCAACTAGAATCTGACTCTATATTTTTGTACCAATCCGGTGCGGCAGAAATCACGTGGCCAGAACAGAAATTTTCCATCGCTATACTCTCGTTATTTTTAGTGGATAAAGTCAAATCGCGACAAACGCGCTTGTCTACAGGGGCTCTTGAAGAAATAAAAGACTGGCGAAATTCGGAAACTGGCACAGATTCCGAAAAAACGTTTAAAATGCCATTTAATGTTATACCACCTGGAATATCGTCTTCAGGAAGTGCTGGCGAGGTAGACGTGTCGCGCATATAACAACTAAAAAACGTTTCAAGTGACGTCATTTTACTACTTTCGATGCGAATATCACCCATAGTCTTTGCACAAAAACTTTGCCAATCTTTGCCCGTTGTTGTGGGAGAGCTGCACGCCTCTGGGAGGTCCAGACACAAAGACTCGACGTTATTTTCAAACATCGCGTCTGAACAACGCTTGGCACGACAGTATGTCTTCGTTTCACATGTCCCCGCGGTCGTTTCGCGACAACGACCATCGCACGTATTGTCCTCTTTATTTAAACGGATGGGATCTTTGCAATAATTATCAGTAGCCTGAATATAGTTCATCGTTTGGTCGAAAATACAATCCGATTGTGCGTTACAGGTCGATTCGTAGATATACTCTTGGCAAATCGGAACGCGTTCGTTGAAAAATTCGTCTTTATTTGCATAAGCTTCCGCACCACAAATATCGCCTGTACCACGGGGCGGAGCCAACGCACTTTCAACCGCTTCGCACCATGTAAGCTCACCTTTGTAAGGATTCATAAAAAAATCTTCAACCTTTTCACGACACTCATAATCTTCGTTATACACACATTCGGCCGTGTTCAACGCATTTGGATACCATCCATTCAACATATTCACACAGAAATCGTCCCATTCTACACTGTAAATGGAATCAATGCAATTGTCAGAGGTCGCGCATGTGTAATAACCCAATGAATTTGCACCATTGCTAAAAAAACTTTTGCCGGATTTGGGATCCACAAGAGAATCCCACGGTGTGGACAAACGAGCACAAAAAGCTCCAGAAATTTCAGAACAATCGACATCTGAATTGCAAGAAACGGCTTCTCCCGCATCGTATGACGTACCATTTACAAATATAGACGATTCGGCCACAGCAACACCTGTTCCACATTCACCACGATCCGCACATATTTCTTCATTATAGCGCGGACAATGGAATTCACAAAATCGACCATAATGTTCCGGAGGAGGAGGGGGCTCCACCTGAAATCCGCGTTTCAAAAGACGCTGGCGAGTTTCCGCAGTATAAGTGTCATAAGGAACACACTCACAGCGATATTTATTTGTATATGGATTAAACCACATGTCCAAATCATTGCGAATACAACGCCCATGCCCAGAACATACTGGCTCATTCGCATTACCACATTCAATTTCACAATATTCACCCGTAGAACCTGCAGAACACATACAAGTTCCGTCCGCAGAGCACGTATTAGGCGAACGATCATTACTAGAACATACACGACAGTCAGGGTCTGGACGATAAAATTTTTGACCATTTGCATCCAAATGATGACCGCAAATATTCTGGGCATTCTCGTCACCTTGCAACTCATAATCAAAACCATCGTCACTCGTCGAGAATATAATGGTCTTGTCATCCTGTAATTGCCCTCCAGACGCACAATAAGAAGAACAGCGATTTGGTGAAGACAAATCAGAAGGATACCAATTAGGCTTGCATGTAGAACAATAACGATCAGGATCCAACGTGTCCAAATGCTGTCCAGCCTCATTAACCCACTTGTTACAAATGCACAAGTCGTTCGTACCATCATAGTCGGGGTTACAAACACCATTATAGGAACACGTCTGTTCGTTGCATTCCACTGAACATGGTGGAATACTCATAGATGGAAGATTGATATCTGGATAGTAATCAGGCATACATGTTCCACAATACGTATCAGGATCCGTACCCACACATGCACAAGTTATATGCTCAATATTATCCTCATTTGTCAATGAACAGGTACCATGGCCATTACAACCGATCATTAGACCATCTGTTATGTCAGAAGACTCATAGACCATGCTGGTATTGCAGAATAAATGACAAGTCTGACCAAACCAATTTTCTTGACAACGTTCACAAACCGTGCCTCCAAAGTGAATATCTTCAGGTTCGAACTCGTCGTAACATTCACAATTCCCGTCTTCAGCACATGTACCATGGCCAGAACATGTAAATAACTCAGAACAAGAACAGTCGGCAGACTCCCATGGGCTCTGGCAATCGCAGACAGCTTTTTCACCTTCTTTCAAACATTTGCCGTGGCCAGAACACGCTGTTGGGAAACTGCGCGCACCGGGACACGGCAACGAACAATCACTACCAGTGAAATGGGCTTCACAATTACATACCAATTTTTCAGCCGTATCCATCTCACAGGTACCGTGACCAGAACACGGCAAAATTCCACCTGGACAAGTCTGATCACAATTACGCCCAAAATAATTAGGCTTACACACACACTGCATCTTACCACCAATAGAACGACACGTACCACCCTCCTCGGGACAACTTAAACCAATATCTTTACAACTCATAGAACATTGCTCACCACCCAATGACGTAAAATATCCGTCATCACATTCACATTCACCCCTCTCGTTGCAAGAACCATGGTCATTACACGCATTGCAAGTGCCGCCCCCGGAAGAAACTTCTTGACATCGAGAATTAGAACTACTCACATACGGCAAACACACCGTATTACATTTTGGCCCGAAATGATCATCAATGCATTTACCACGACATGTTTCTTCTGTTTTTTCAGAAGCATAACAATCATCACATAAAGTACCCACCCATTTTTGATGAGAAGGGCAACGACAACCCCAACGAGAACTAGAATTTCGATTCTGAATGATACTACAAATACCCAAATGATCACACTGGCATTCGTCACAGTAAGTACCGCCAAAAACGCCGCCAGTATTCTCACACGTACAGCGACCATCCAGCCAAACCGTATCATGCTGACACGGGATCAATATATTATTCACATACGACACAAAAAAATCTGTAGACATTGCTAAAAGCGCCACGAAAGATGCGGACACCAACAGACAATATCCATAAGTAGCAATCGAACTCATTATAATTTTCAATCGAACTCATTTATAGTATTATTTTCTAAGCCTCTTTTTCTCTACATATGTGAAATAATTGCATTTTATATTTTACATATATATGGACACAGAGACAGACAAACACAATGCAACATTTACCACTAGAATTATACAGAGAAATAAACCAATACCTAACCTTACAAGAACACCAACGCGCGAGGACTGCCTATACATTTTTCACCGACATCAAACTGGCTCGGAAATTAAGATTCAATTACTGCAAAAAAAAGGTCACGCCAAGGACTATAACAAATGGAAAGTGCATTTGTACACAATGCACGCATCAAAAGGCCATGTGCATTGAACTAGAACCACTAAGATCCAAAATACTATGCAACTATTGCTCACAACACGCTAGATTATTTTTAGACATAAATATAAATGATTTGTTATGATATTTGTTTATTATTTAATAAATGTATGTACATTGCAGCCATTTCGGCCGCGCGCGCTTCACGAGACAACTCTTTATGATGCCAATATTCAAATCCCTTTGCTTTTTTATGTTCAATTATGTCCACGCCTTTGTCCAAGGGTCTTTTCTTATGATTTATTATTGTATCGTCCCGTCTTCGTTTTGCCATTATGAAGGCCAAAACTGTTTAAATATATTGTTTTACCAAAATTTTGGTCATTGTTCACCAAAATTTTGGCCATGAGTTTGTCGTGACCAAAATTTTGGCCATGAGTTACGAAAATTTTGGCGAATGAGTTACGAAAATTTTGGCGAATGATTTACCAAAATTTTGGCCATGAGTTTGTCGTGACCAATTTTTTGGCCATGAGTTACGAAAATTTTGGCGAATGATTTACCAAAATTTTGGCCATGAGTTTGTCGTGACCAAAATTTTGGCGAATGAGTTACGAAAATTTTGGTCATTGTTTACCAATTTTTTGGCCATGAGTTACGAAAATTTTGGCGAATGATTTACCAATTTTTTGGCCAATGATTTTTCAGGACTCTGAAGAATGAGATTTGTCGTGACCAATTTTTTGGCCATGAGTTTACCAATTTTTTGGCCATGAGTTTACCAATTTTTTGGACATGGATTACTAAAATTTTGGTCATTGTTGTGACTAAAATTTTGGCCAAGAGTTACCAAAATTTTGGCCATGAGTTGCCAAAATTTTGGCCACGATGATTTAATTGTGGAAGAAATGTTGATTTAGAAATCGATCATCACAGACGTCTGAATCGACAAACGGCTCTCTACATGTCGGACATTTCAACGTAACGTGTAAAGCATATTCTTGTTGCATTTCATGGTGATATTCTGGAGTTTTTCTGATTAATTCTGCTATACACCCTGTATGAAAACGATGTTGACATGTTTTAAGATAGCATATCCTATCTGCACGATGTTCGTCGTTGCAGATGACGCATTCTACTTTGGGCCCTGCGAACGACGCCAGTCTTTTAATGACTAATTTTGTTATGGTCCTGGGAGCCTCCAAAAGGACGTCAATGAAATCTTTTTCACACCATTTTAGCCGGTCACTATAATCTTCCGTACATTCCGTTAACAAGGAAATGGCATCTTTAACGCCGGATTCTTGAAGGATACATGTTTCTACACATGGTTTTAACAGAGATGTAGTTTCTTTCAATAGTCTTCTTTTCCATTGTATTGACCAACTCATTATTTTATGAATGGCTGCCACTGCAAGTGCGCATCTTTCGTGGACGACCGAAAGAATATGAACGTGTTGATTGTGAATGACAGCGGCAAACATGTTGTCAAAGAATATATGATCAATTCTCGCATTTGTTATTTTTTGAATAGCAACAATATCTGTGTTTTTCCCATCTATGTTCCATATCAGGATATCTCCGTTTTCCGTGCCCGTGATGACATATGGTTGGTCGTCCATGGCCTGAACGGCTGTAATCTCCGCCTTTGTCGTTGTGGACCAAAATTGAATATCTCCACTGAATTCGTCCACCATGAATACTATCCCTTCTGTTGTTCCACCACAAATTCCATTTATGGTGCTCGTCACGCACAATATATCTCCATTTAAATCTTCTAATTCATATTCTTTCTGTTCCTTTTTAAGAGAAATGACTTTATGTTCAGTGACTAAAGTTGGCCCCTCTGTCGTGAGAATGGGTCCTGTCGTTGGAATGTTTTTGTGCTCTAGAACGGTTTCATCAAAAATATTCCACAGTGTTATATATGCATGTTCATTGCCTTTTTCTACTGTCCATATAGTTTGTTCACAGTTCCTCATGCACGATATGTATTGTGTGTGAGATACGGCACCAAAGAGAAAACATCCAGTGTGTAAACACCAAACATTCATTTCTTCTTCACAAATAGTCATGAGTCGCGTTTCATTGACTGTCATGGAAAGAATGGGCAGTGTATGTTTGACAAAGTGCCGAATGGGTACAAAATTGGCGGCGGATTCGTATTCTAAAATTTCGCCGGTGACTAGTCCAACATAGAAGCAATCCATTTGTGAGACAATGGCACTAATTGTGTGTGGTGCTCTGTGCCGATGTTCTTTGTTGATTGTTTTGTAATGGATTGCTTCTATAAGTTCTTTTGCGTACATGACGGATACTTTTGATCGATGACCTTTGGTCTTGACCACTTCACTGCATATCTTCAGTTTCATGGGGATAATATGGTACATTTGGTCTTCGTAATAAGACCAAATGGGCGTCACTGTAGACAAAGACACTTCTTCTTCTTCTTCTATAACCATTCCCGTTGAAGTATGTATTTTACTGCCTTCTTGCGAATAGGTCGCTTTTATGATCCGCATTGGTTCGCCAAATACGCGTATCGACATATTTTCACATTCGAATGCGTCTATTTCCGACGTCGGCCATTTGAATAGTTTAATACGAGTGTCTGATTGCCATAAATCTTTGGAAAGTATGGTTAGGGCACATTCCAACATTGTATTAGGCCCATCAGAATGGTAATATTTCCAGATACGTATAGGTTCTTCGTTGGAGAGTTGTAGAGATAGGGGTGAACCTAAGGGAATCCAATGTATTTTAAGGGTTGGATGGAATTCTATTTTAATGATGTGTCCATTTACAGACCTCTGTTGTATAAACGCGCCCATATGACTGGGATTGGGTCTTTCCATTGGAACCCAATGGCCCGATTCTTCCAATGGGGTGGTCATCCGCGCCGCATCGAGTGAGGAGTAAATATAGGAAACGATCATTTTGAATATATGTTTCATGTGATGATTTGGAGGCATCTTACATTGTTCGTGCTTTCGCCGCAACATGCGAATGAAGATGGCCACGTAATTATGTTTTAGACCATATTTGACCGATTTTTTGGTGAGTAGTGTCGCCGCCGCCGACGTAACTGATTGTTTTGAGATATGGTTCATCATAGAACTAGATCCCTGTTGTAATATATGCGTGAGTACACCCTTGAGTGCTATTTTTTCATGATATTTCCAACACCATTTTTGTATGGCCAAAGATTCTATATCGACATGTTTGTAAATTCGATTTAGGATGACGGCGGCAGATGGATTATAAACATCTTGCTCTACAATTCCCAACATAGCAGATATGTTTTTTTGATACCATTGTTTCATGATATGGGGTGTCAAAAACAACCAATTATAAGAGACATCGAGGTCGTTTTCAATGACAGCGTTCCAAATCGATTCGCGGAGTTTTTCGTGACGAAACCATTGTTTTGGAAAATCTAGATATAGTGAGCGCGGCAACCAAAGATCCGCAGTGATAGCCAATACATCCATATAGGTCTTTGGCCATTTGTTACGGAACGGAAATTCGGGTTCTTCTACCCATTGAAGCAATTCAACCGGCCAATCTGCGGATTGACACTCATATTCGACAATACCCTTGCCAGACAACGTGAAAAAACGATCGCCCTCATCCGCGGCCAATAGATTCCGATGTGATTGTTTGAGGCACATCTTAGGCACACAACCCACAAAAAGAGCCAAATATTTCCCATCAGAAAGAAGCAAACCAGATTCCAGAGAAATCATACGATTTGCGCGCACTGCCACTGACCGGGACAATGTACCTGTTTGAATATTATATTCTTTCAATGAATGTTCGGTCAATGCAAAGACCGAATTTTTAGAAAGAATCAGTTCGTGAATGTATTCATGTCCCGTGGAAATAGTATGGTGGCATATAAAGTTGGATACGTACCAAATACACAAATAGCCCATAGAATCCCCCGAAACAACGGTAGAAACAGAAGAGACGACGGCCGTTATTTTTGAATGATGACCCCTCAGTGATTTATGTTCAGTTTTTTCGGGGTCAAAGACATGGAAAGAAATTTGCGTCCAATATACAAACAAATCTGTTCTGGGAATGGGACACCAGCCAATGGGCCGCCGGCCTAAATCATACGTTTGTGCTTCGGATTCCCCGGCGGAAAATACGTATGCTGTACCAATGGCATCCAGAGCGTACAACTTTGAATTTTCGAGGACAAGATGGTATAATCGATGAAGAGCATTGTGTTTGAACATGATGGTGCCATCTGTAGCATAACCACATATTTCGCCGGATTCTTGTCTGACAACAATGCCCGGTGAAATAAATTCGTCATTCGGTTGAATATCGCGACTATCCAAGAAAAAATCAGCCACGGAACAGGTTTTTATTGCAGATGGATCTTTCGAATTTGTTTCTAATTCCAATACATCGCCCCTCCGAACGAATGACGTTTCAAAAGCTTCCATCATACCGTATATAAACCTCCCTCTTGTAGTGTAAAATGGCAAGGGCTGGAAACCGTATACCGGCAGTTACCTTGTATGCTGACAAGAAAGAAGTCGAAACCGCCTTTGGAATTGCCACCAAAAGTTGGATCTGCATCACGTGTAAAAGAGAATTCAGTCTATTGGAATCTATGGGTGCACAGGAGTGCCATCAACATCCAGGCTATTTACAAGAAGATGGAGTATGGAGCTGTTGCGGGAAAAAAATATATACAGCACGCTGGACCGATGCAAAACCAATTACGAGAATGTTTGACAACAAACAATGTCCATACGTATGTCCAACCGTCAAAGGCTGTCAAAAATGCGACCACAAAACGTCAGATCAACCGTACACACACAAAGACGCACAATCCATTGCAGAATTGTCGGCATTATTACCCTTCCTCAATAAAGAACGCCCTTTCATTCTCAGACCAGGGTTTGATCAAGGTGTTCTAAGAAGATGCGAAACAAGAAAAATAGTAGTGCCGCCACATGCCGTCACTGTAGAATATCAGAACAACGACGGAAACATTAGTACTTACAATGTAGTAGAGGATGGACCTGTTCCAGAAGGCATAGAAATAAAAGCCTTGCAAGACAATGGCCGAGAAATAGAAAAATGGCATTAATCTTTTTTACTATATATAAAACAATCATTGGGCGGTGATGGATCCAGTCCACGAAATATCAAAGATAAGGCCGTTGTTTTCAGACGAAATAAAACAAATAAAAAATGGAGCATACGTTATACTCCGAGACAATGGCGCATTATTCAACGCATTTCGTGTTCAAGGCGTCCCAAGGACATGGAGCGAACACGCGTCGGATCTGCCAGTCTATGACGTACCGGGATATGTGGGCAATGTTCTGATAGGAATAAGAACGCATACATGGCTACAGTGGGAGCATTCGGCCTGTTGTTCTTTTACACATGCATGTGATTGGGTCCGTTTCATTTGTTCGGGGAAAAATCAAGGGCCTTTTGGACAGACGAATTACACCGATACAAAGCCAATGATTATACAAAAAAATAAAATAATTTTTTAACGAACATTATATTTTATACCTACACAATGCACATGTCGGATTAATAAGATGCCACCTCTCTGCACATTTTTGGTGAAAATAATGGTTACATCCTAGTTTGACCGCATTAGTCTTTGTCATTTGAACCCAGCATATACTACACTGTTCCATAGTCCTCTGCTCGGCCACCGTAATCGTTTTCTCCTCCTCAACCACCGCAAAATTTGAAGACGAACGAGACAATACATCCATTAACGAAACACCGAACATGATAACGGACAATACAAGTACGACATTGGCTATTTTTAGGATAAATGTGAAGCATAATCCAAGTACAGCGTTTGTGAACACCAAACCAGGCGTCGATGAAGTCAACATAGCCGCCCCGAGAGGTACCATGTTTTTGGTCTTTATAAAGTGTAACTCTGAATGAACAGGATCGCCACTAAAAATTTGGTAAACTTGACTAAAAATTTGGTAAATTTTTTGGTAAAATAATCTGTATTTAACTACATCTCATTCTGGTGACATGTCAACGAAATGGCAATTCCTTTATGCCGGCAACTGGATCGACTGTTCGCCTGAAAACACTGTGCTTTTGGACGCGCGGTACAAAACGCCATCACTGGAGACGGTATTCATGGTCAATGACTACGGTGAGCTTTGGGGCACGCCCGAACAAATGACCATGAAGTTTCGTATACATGGTGATGATGATCAAACCCGAACTATGATCCGTCGTGCTCCGATGGGCGCTTCTGCCAAAATTTTCGAAGTGAAGGACGGGCCCGTTCGTCGTATAATTCCCCCAGGAGCTAGTAATGTTCTTTTTAAGAACAATGAGCCGTCTCGAGAGGAGTGTTCCATCTCTTTGGGCACTGAAAAGTACATGGCCAAAGACGGCCGTTTGTTTATGAAAAAGGATCGCAAATGGGTCCCAAAAAATGCTGTGGAAACTCCTTTGAATGTTTTAGAGTATGAGGATGCGTTTCGTACGCGTTATCAATGGGAGTTTAAAGGTTCTTTTCGCTGGGAACGCATGCAGATGGCAGTTTCCAAGGTTGCGACCGATCTAAAAGGTCGTCAAGGTTCTAAATTGCGTCGTTTGATGCGTGAATTTGATCCTACAGAAGATGCGACCGAGTATGGTCCTTATCAGTTTCCTGATTATTTGTGTTCTGTGGGAGAAGATGCATTGGCGATTGCTGTTCAAGAAAAGTATCACGCCGAGTCGAATGATGAATGGATTGCTTTTGGTCCGATGACGAATTGTCGCATTGAGAAAGCGCGTTCGGATGGTCGCCCTATGGCCATGATTCAAGTTCGTGGCCATCCGTACATGATTGTGTTTGATTCTGGTTCTGGTGCATCTGGTAGCGGCCCTGTGGTCGTCCGACCGATGAGATACCAGAAAATATTGGAATCTATTGAGGAACAATTCGAAGCGTCAGCTTCTGGCACTCGTGGCGATCGTTTGTCTGCTCTTTTCGATTTATTGATTGAGAATGAGATTAACCCGCGTCAATTTTTGGCGCAAGTGATCACACAGCCCGAAAACATTACCACCATACTTCCTGTTGCCATTCGCGAGCAAGTGACGGCTATTATGAACGAGATGGATGAAGATCGCGGCTCTGGCGATATGGCGACCCGTATTCAGCAGTTTATGCCGGCATTGTTGGATAAATTTAAGGAATGTGACATTCGACTTTCTACAACGGAGCGTTTGGAGCCAAAGCAATTGTGTCAGCCAGTGGCCGATACATTGAAGACAGGTCTCGCGGTTCCCAGTTCTTTCAACTGTGATTGGCCCGAGATGGTGCAGTTTATTCACGAAAAACAGTGTTGGAAGTTTAATGGCGCCAAGAGTGTTTGTGATATCTGTTCCGAACGTTCTGTTGGCCTGACACATTGTGGTAATTCGCGCGCTTGTCTCAAGTGTTGGTCTTCAACTCTGGTCAAAACGAAATTCACTTGTCCATTTTGTCGCGCAGATATTGGCGCGGGAGACCTCAAACTCGCAAAACGCGCCACTACAAACCGCAAACGCAAGCGTAAGGAAGTCCCCGTTCCCGAAACGAATGAGATGGGTCTTGACGATATCCTAGAGGCTGTTCGAAAAGACGCTTTGTACAAAGACGTTTCAAAGGATACCAGTTATGCCCTTCGTAAATGGTATATTATTCTATTGCGTCGTGGCCTTGTGAACATACATCAGCGACCTACGAATGATCAAGCTTCAAAAAAGTTCGAGGATGCTCTTAAAATATTTAAACTGATATAAAATAATTATTTTTTTGTTAAACATAACGTGTGTGGAGCTATTCTATAAATCTCGCTGGCCTCCCTGTAAGCCTTTAATATATTATTCTTGCAGGCGGTGAAAGCAGGTTTATTTATGGAGTATGAGTCTAGGGTATTGGCTTCTGGCAAAATTCCAGCTAAATATTTGTCTTTTGGGATGACTTGAACGCCTCCCAGGCATAGTCCTCCTTTCATGATATACATGATGGAGACGATGAATGTTTTGATGGGGAATAGGGCGGGTGTTTGTATTCCCAGAGGGAATTTCCTGGTAATGAGTGCCCAATAGTCGCAGGTTCTTTTCGCATACAAAGAAACTACATCGTCGATCGTCCTGTCTTTGGGTATCAGATTCCGAAAAATATGTCTCCTGTTCATTTGGTTAATATATAATTGCACTATATTTGTGAATATGATGGCTTGACCTGATTTTTCGCATGTCTTAATGTACTTTTGTACGACTTTTTCTGCCTCGTTTTTCATCTCTACGTACTTTCGTTGCTCCATGAACAGCCTGTCGTTGCTAAACATGATGGATTGTACTTGTGCCCTGCTTATAAACACGTGTTGTTGTTGTCTTATGGTGTCGCTAGACATGGTATTGATTTTGAAATTTGTATTTCGAACTAATTTCATGGGATCTTTATTTTCTTGATGTGTGGCAGTAACTCTGTGGTCCATAAACCATGTATCTGATTTGATAGAATCGTATCGAATGCCGGATATTCTGCATACATATCCACCGTCCGAATGGTCGATATTGGTACATTGGCATTGTTCATCACACCAATGTGATTGTCCGGTACCGCAACACATGTACATATTTCTGTATTGTTTTTTGAGGGTGCCTCGGTTCGCCCAAGTCGGATGGTCTTTGCATAGCGAACGTATGCACGTATGTGTTAGGTCGCCTTTTCGCCAATGGCCTCCGATAATTTGTTGTATGTTACATCGGTCCATGGAACATTGATGGTCGGGCTGGTGAACGAATGAATTCTGCTCTCGCCACTGATCTGAAAATAATTTTTCTAAAGAAGCAGAGTCCATTTCAAGCAGGGTCGTACACTCTTATAATATTTATTCGTAGGTCATAGGATTTAAAACTAATTCTGTACATATGTGATTTTATATATTGGAGCTAGATATTTTGCATCGAAAATAGTACCAAAATGTGGGCGACGTTTTCAGACCGAGTGACTTGCATGTCGATGGTACTGTCTTATTTATCCGCCAAAGACACGGCCAAATTTAGGATCCAATGCCGTGAAGCGGTCGCGGACACCGAAAGGAGTAAAGGGAATTGGCTAATATATGTACAGAGACAATTCCCTATAAAGAAATGTGGTCGATGTCCGGCGATTTGTTCTGTTCGTCAGGTCGAACATTGTCCGTTATGCGAACGTTGGGTCTGCCTGCACCATCTCGAGCCCTGTTTCAAATGCCACCGCGTTTTTTGTTCCAATTGTCGCGGCTTCTGTTGCTAAATAGACAGGGATACGCGAAGGCGGAACCTTGCCAATGCACCGAATGGCAACGTTCATCCACCCGCCCCATGTTGGGACTCCTGAAAATGGATGCTTTGTAGACTCTGCAAACTCGGCATGGAACAAATTAAAGACAAAGCGAGCATTTCCCACAGCTTTTTGAGCACTTGCCTGCCAAAATATAGACAATACCATTTTACCAAATGCATATACGTCCATTTTGCGCGCCATTTCTGGCGCGGAACATTTCCAAGAAGCTGCAAATTTTTTGGAACATTTGAAATATTCAGTTCCACAAAAAGCGGGCGTTCCTAATGGATACGCAAAATCAAAATCGACTAAACAAAGGCGAGAACGGTCTAAAACAATATTTTCTGGTTTAATATCTCGGTGCGCTCTCCCGTGTTTATGCAAATGTTCAATTCCAGAAACAATACCATATAATTGTTTCTGGACAAAAGACCAATCGAACGGATTCGATATTATATCGAAAAGATCTCTTTCGGCGAGATGCATGCAAACGATCGTCGTATGTGAGTCATGCGCAATGACTTTTGTGGGATGACAAAGGTTAGGATGTGTCGGCATATTCATTACTGCCGTGTTATTTTTAAACATACCCAAAGCATCGCTTTCAATTGGTTCTTTGTGGATTTTCCACAAATGTTTACGTTTATCTATGAAAAATGTCGATTTGCCAGTTGTAAATTTTTCAACCGGTCTAGTTTCTACGGGTATTCCATCTGTACTAAATTTTGTTTTTGTATGGCAACACCCCATGTTCTTGGAAAAAAGTCAACCCGTATATACTATAAAGGGCCAGGATCAAAAACACAAAATGTTTGCCACCCAAGGAACGACCAAGAAACAAAGAAAAATGCCCATAGAAACATCTGTAAAAACACCAGAAATGAATCCTGTACGCGCATGGTTCGCAAAAACATTCATCAAAATCATGAAAACGCCCAATTTTTCAGGAAATAAGGATGTGCGCAGAGACGATCTCTAAAATTTCAAAGGCATCCAGGACATGACAGATTGCAATCCAATATTCTCCAAATCGTCGTGGCCGCCTATCGCCACAACCACGTATGGCTCCACACGGAAAATTTGTGGCGATGTCGTGCCAGAAATACCACGAACAGGATGCAAACGGCGAATCTCTTGTACTTTTGTCTTTAAATTGGAAGCATCTGCGACCATCACCGGAGTGAACGGAATGTTTGCCGAAGACAGTTCAGTACAAGTATCTAAAAAATAATGACACTGTTCATAACCAACAATTATCAAATTCATTTATAATACACTTGTACTATTTATACTCTTTACTTTCTGTACAAATGAGGATCACAGGAATATACATAGTTAATGTAGAAGAAAAAACGTGTCGTTATAAAGATCAGTTAAACTTTGTCAATACATTCAGTAGAGGTTCTGTTCGTGAATTAATGCACGCGTTTGCCATTCATGCCGCCGAATCACTGGACGAGCCAGAACGTAAAATATTCCAACATACACAATTCACCTTTTCGTGTCAGCGGATCGGTTCATATGCCATTGTTTTCGTCACAGACCAAGAATATCCATCCAGAGTCGCGTTCGAAATACTCCGGAATCTATTCGAAAATCCTTCGGATAGGAACATGATCCATATTCTAGAAACCCGACAAGACGGAACAGATGCCATTTATAGAGTCAAATCCGCCATTGATGAAACCATGGTCATTGCACATGAAAATATCGATAAGGTCCTTGCCAGAGGACATGACATTGATGAACTCGTTGAAAGATCCGCAACATTGTCCGCAAGTTCCAAAATGTTCTACAAAACTGCAAAAAAACACAACAGATGCTGTCAAATATCCTAATGAAGAAGACCGTGCTGTTTCAACGTGTTATAATAGCCCCATTGACCCCGAACAGATTCGTCCAATTGATGTTTCAAATAAGATAGTTCTTGTAATTTCTCACGATGATGCGTCCGTAATTCGTAAAAGGCTGACTCGCATTGGCGAAATTTGCGGTCTAAAATGCCCATTTCTTCATGGATCGCGCGCAATGATATTTGAGATTCTTCGTTGTCCTCCACGATATGACGCTGAACAACCTCGAGATCGCTCAACTTGTGAGCCAGAGCCGCATTCTCTTTCTTTAAGCGTTGGTTGTCCGCTACGAGAGAACCAGAATGTTCTTGCAAAGATACTTGCAGACTCTTCAAAGTAATATCAGGCTCTTGAACTAGACCCGTACATACTTGGAATACTTCCGACAAATAATGCCGAATAGCCGCGGATGGTTCTGGTATCATAAACTCCTTTGTTTTGTCAAGCCATTGGGCCACAACCTCTGATTTCAGCTCTGAGTTGGCACTCAGAGGCAGGCAGGCGGCCGGACAAAAGCGGGAACCCACCAATGTCTCTCGAACACCGCGGCCTGACGCCGCTGTGCTGAACACACACCGATCGGAATGGATACCCAGTTCTTTGCGGACGGCATGAACTTGATCATAACACCAATCCATATAAAATGCCGGCGAATCACGGAGACTCGTTTCGGGGAGGCTCAACAAAGGGATCCCGTGCTTTGTGCCTCCAACAGAACCAGTATAATGTTCACAGAGCGTTTCGAAGAGGGTAACGTACTCTTTTTTTGAAGGCTTATCAGAAAAATCAGCCAATATATCCACAAATTTTTGACAGTCTGCACTGCGCACTGTACATTTGTACATAAACTCGTTGTAATATTTCGTCCTGAATGTATCCATTGCGCGCTGATAATCGATTACCTTGCTGTTTTTAGGCATATTGCGGCAGATTTCGACAAAACGAAACACTAAATTTTCGAAAGTAGGCTCTTGTAATTTTATTCGTGCCAATTGGATCGCATGCCATCCACTAACAAACTCTTCGATATATTGCATCTTGCTGATAAAAGAATCTGATAAATAAAAAACACATATTCTTTATACTCTTATTTTTGTTTCTTCTACTTCTTTCATTTCATAACCCAAAATTTTAATCTGATTTGGCGGCACAATCATCACCATTTGTCTCTTTATTCGCACTTGCAAAGCCAAATATAAACCCAATACACACGAAACTGTTATAATCACTAGGGAAACAGTCGATTGTTGATAAATGACAGAGAGAATGAGGCCAGACATCAGTAGAACATAAGATACGAACGTCATTAAATAATTTATCTTTGAAATTTCAACGGTCATTTTTATTTTTGGCGAACGACATTTATACTGACCAAATTTTTGGTCGTTGATCACCAAAAAATTGGTCAATGAACTACCAAAAAATTGGTTAATGAACTACCAAAATTTTGGTTAATGAACTACCAAAAAATTGGTTAATGAACTACCAAAAAATTGGTCGTTGGTTGATCTTTGAAGTCCTGAACTTTCATTTGTCGTGACCAAAAAATTGGTTGATTTGCTAAAATTTTGGTCACGACAAATGATTACCAAAAAATTGGTCATTACCAAAAAATTGGTTAATGATTTGCTAAAATTTTGGTCGTTGGTTGATTACCAATTTTTTGGTCGTTGAGAGATTGGCAACTGGATTTACTAAAATTTTGGTCATGACTATTTAGTCAAATCCAATTTTTAAAATGAACGTTCATAATACGCCGGCAAATATTTCAACGTCTGTTCAGAATATAGTAGCCGATCTTCATGCATCGGAGTTTGCGGACGCGAATGTAGATTTACAAATCGATACGATGGGTGTCCTCAACTACACAATAGGTATGAAGCTTCGAATGACCTTCGTTGACAGTTTTAACGATGATGATATCGCTGAATGGCGGGATATTGCTCGTAAACACGGCGCGAAAAATTTAACGACGAGGGTGAATACATCATCCGGTCATATTGATCTCAACATCGAGTATTTAAATGGTTCATCATCAAAAATATCAACACGATGGCTTCTGAGAGCGGTTTCAATCCTAGTCGCGGGTTGGTCTTATCAGCAGTTACATCTTCTGAATCCAGGAAGATATCAGTTCCCGAGCGCATAGTTCGCGTGAAGAAGCCGGTAGCACTACAAGAGTCAGAAACAGCGTTCATTGAAAAGACTCTACACTACATTTCTGAGATCCGTGGGGCGGTGAAGACGGATTTGGTGTTGTCTACGAATACGCGGTATCCAACACGGTACATAGTCATGATTCGCGGCTTGCCCATGATGTCCCTGCAAGATTTTCAGAATATTCGCGACATGAATGAGAATATTCGGTCCATCACTGTCTGTATGGCGGACGAATCTATAAAAATTGACGTCTGGCGAGTAGGAAAATCGGCCAAAGGTAAGCGCAAGCGGTCAAAAGAAAAGCAAATTAATGCGCAGTATGATTTGTCTTCCACGGACAAGAGAGATCGCAAATGTTTGACACAAATGTTGTTGCGTTTAAATCAGATGGATGACATTGAGTGTCAATTTGACATGCGTATTGATACGAGTACACCTGAATATTATATCCTCGATCTGCACATAATGGACGCTATTCGTCTCGGGCCATTAGAGTCTGTTCTTTACGAATGTCGTTCGTTTTGTAACGGCTTTGAGTTTGATTTTCCGCATAGAAGATTACGGGCCAGATGTTTGAGATTGGCGGCGCCTTTGAAACGTAGGACATTAACACTAAAAAATAGATAAAGTTATGAATATGTGTTTTTTATTTATCGCATGGTTATTTAGTAGTATAGAGGATGACCTCGTTTATGAAAGAAGAGGTACAGTTGCCTACAAATCTGTTGCGTTTGAAACCACCATTGCCTTTGGATGTTCGGGGCGTTGGTCAGTTGTGTCGTCCGTACGATTCTTGGGCATATGCCAAATGCGCTCCTGAACATCTGCCTGTTCGTAAGACGGCAGGCGCTGCCGGGCATGATTTGTATTCTGTCTCTGCGGAGGTTGTTCCGGGTGGCGGTTCGGTGATGATTAACACTGGCCTCTCCGTCGCATTGCCCAAAGGTCATTTTGGTAAAATTGAAGGCAGATCGTCTCTGGGTATCAAGCATTCGGTGGTACCCTTTGGCGGCATCATTGACGAAGATTATCGCGGGGTGATCATGGTAAAGTTGTTTAATCATGGTCCTGAAGACTATCGCATCGACGCGAACGACAGAATTGCCCAATTGGTCGTGCAAAAATATTCGGCACCGACTTTTCAAATGTCCATGTCCTTGTCTACAACTGAACGTGCAACGTTCGGATTTGGTTCAACGGGGCGTTGAGACTATTTAGGGCCAAAAAAATATATATTATATGTATCGTTCTAATTACAAATCATTGTTTCGTTGCCATACATTGACTGAATGTGTAAATTATTCTCTGGATTCTTCTGTTTCCAAAGCCGATTTATTTTTATTTTTGTTGGATACCTATGACATATTGTTGAGCCATGCCGATGGTTCGATGATCTTTGACGAGGATGACGATTTGCCCTACTTGAGATTGGCCGAAAAACTAGAGAAATATGCATTTGTGCATTGGCATTCGTTATTCGACCGCATTCCTGGCCAATTGAAAGGTTGGTGCGAAGGCATGTTTTTATATGTGTGTTGTAGCAAATGTCGTTGGCTGGCTTCCAAACCGGGTTGTACAGTAATCCCGTCAGAAACGCGCGAATGGATGAAAGAACATCGTTTGAGGACACATGCGTCGTATGATACGGCAAGTTGGTCAGCAGGGGATCTGTTAAATGCGCTGGATGTTCTGGAAATGAAATGGTTTGAGTTTCAAACGATAGATCAACATTTTATGATTTATTTGAATACACTGGAGTTTCGCGCGGCCTGGTTTGTAGCACATACAGCGCCATCGGTGATATATGACATTCAAAAACATCGTATCAAAGTATCCGAACAACAATTTCAGATTCATCCAGCACTTTTGCATGATTTTTATGTTCGTTTTATGGGATTACGTCGTTCATTTGCCCAGTCTATTATGTTTGATGCCCAACCTCCTATTAAGAACATGCCCGATTCTCGTTGGACCGAATTCATCGAGAAGGAAAATCGTCATTTGAGCATTCGTAAATTTAGAGACAGAATTGCCGATTTAACCTGGGAAAATATGGCGCGTTTGTCCGATACCCCACGCGTGTCTTACGAGTGCAGAGGTTCCAGAGTTTCTGCCTACCAATCCGTAGCTTCAAATCGCCCATTGTCACTTTTGGACAAATTGAATAGTGTTTGTGCGTATTCTAAGCCGCCAGAGGTACACGCCAATAAGTTTGTGATCGAGGGATTGCATTTACAGATGGTTCACGCCCATTTCATGTCTACGTATTCGGTGAATTTCAAGAATTTTTTCTTTTGTTCATCTGAAAAGTCTTGGAAACATCGTCAAACATTGATGACGTCAGTCGTGCCCATTATTTTAGAAAGAAGGAGGCGTTTTGATGTCATGCATCGAGGCCTTGTACATTTAGTCCCTACAGGGACGTTTGCAGAAGCTTTCCAGCTCTGGTTATTGATAGTTCGGCGCGATTATAGAGGTATTTTATATGGTAGTATGGATTTTGGGCGTTTGTGTAGGATGATGTTTGATCCTCCCGAGGCTGCACAACAAAGACAAATTTCCGAAGGAGCAGTAGCCTATCAATGGGACGTATAAAAAGGTAAATCATATTGCAAAATGCCATGGCGTTATTCTGGGTCCATTGTCAGTATCTTAGAAAAGGAACGCAGGGAAGCTGAAAGTAAGAAGAAACGTCCGCTTGAAAAGGTAATCTCTTCGTCTGAAGAGGAAGAGGAACCCGAAGAGGAACCGATTCAAACATTTCCAGACAATGAAAAATTTTCTGTGCAACGTCAGTCAAAGAATGATCTTTTGTGCGGTCTCAAATGCTTGCAGAATATGTACGGCCCACATATCACAAATCGCGAGGAGATGGATACGATCGCCCAACAGTTACAAACAGAAAGTGGTTATGAAATGTATAATAAAGAACTCGGTTTTTATGACATACAAGTGTTGCAAAGAACACTTCAGCAGAGAGGCAAATGGGTTCAAAGAGTGGATATACAAAAAATAACACCAGAATATTATTTGAAGGCTATCGAGATGAATCCTACGTTTTCTGGATACATTGTGACAATGGGAACAGAACTAAAACACTATGTTGCTATACGTTTTTCCGGAAGATATAAAAAAATAGATTCTCTTCCGGGTGTGGAGCCGTGTTATATAGAACAAGAAAACATGTTTAGAACACGTTCAAATGGTCATGTGTATTGTTCAGAGACTTGTTCGGCGCCGGTAGTGTCGCTACATGCCGTCGGAAATTCTCCATTTGTAGAATATAATCTGTTACATAGCGCCTGGCGGGATCAATTACCGACGGCGGATGTGATGCATCAGGCCATTTTAAACACTATGAATCATTCGTCTAACCGTAAAAAGATGGCCAGAGGTCCAGTCTCGCGTTTTTTTGACCGATGGCAGAACGTACGCATCGAACCGGACGAGACTGTCTACGAATTCTTAAAGGGAAGCGTACTCGACCAACTGGTTCTGGAAAAGGACGCGCATGTACACTTTGGAAGTCAACAGACGGTCATTCGATGTAAAACTCTTTCACAACTCTTAGACGAACTAAACAGAATGCAATGGATCACTGCAGAAGGTTATACTTTAGAACAAGATTCAGTGACAGTATTCAATTCAGAAACACCGAAATATAATTCAATCGATTGGTCTAAGGCTATACACGTTGGAAAGGCACAGCATCCACAAATAGGTGGATTTTATACGTTCAAATCGAGTGTGCAAGGTACGTGTACAGAGAAAGCATCGGATACTTACTCTGTGAGAGATCCTGAAGGATGTTTGCACGTTATTTATAAAAAAACAGTAGAAAATGTTATTAGCAAGTCTTAGCAAATCTCATTTTAATATTCTATGCTATAAATTTGTATTTTTCTTTTACATTCCAAAACAGATACTTTGAAATGCGGCGCCTTTTGAGTGTTGGTTGTCTACAAACTGGACATTTATGGTTGACACGTTTGTCAAATTCGTTTAAACATGCCTCGTGTCCTACGCGTGTGGTACAGTGACAATGTAATACTAAATAATCTTTAGAAATGTCAAAAGGCATTCTACATTCGCGACATTCTGGCCTTATATCCATAGTTCTCTTTTGTATTTCTTTCTTTGTTTGATAACCGACATCTCCAAGTGCATTAATCATTGATTCCGAAAAACAAATATTGTCGGATGTATCGTTAAACCATAGTAATCTAGATCTAGTTAGTTTCTTTTTCTCAGGAGTGCCTTGCGAAATAGCATCCAACCATGCGTCGTAACATTGACGGGCAGAAGGATCTAAAAGGATAGCCGCCGCCGATTTTATATACATTTCACCCTCGGAATAAACCTTCTGCACATTATTACCAGCTTCCAGAGCCCCCAGATTTTCTGTCAATCGCTCCAAGACAGTGTGGATCGTCCATTGCTGACAATAAGATTTACATTTTGACAAAATTTCGTGCGGACTCGCTGAAGGGTCAATAGAAAATAAATCGTAGATAGACATCCTTAATTTAAATTAGTGGTGTAAGGCAGATCCGTTCTTCTTTTTTTGGTTTTGTATGAACACCATCTTGTGATCATATATAGTATAAATGAAAAGGCAATGCCACAAAAAAAGCCGTTCGTCCAGTATAGTGGAAAATGTATATTCGATGCGGCAATTTGTTCGATTTTTTTAATAGTATTTTCTAACATTCTTTCTTGATTCGCAAAATGTTCTGATGCCATATCTTATTGAACGACACTATATATAGACCAAGACAAAAAATATTATGTATCGATTTATACTCGTCGCGGTTTCAATCGGTCGGTTGACGAATGCTTTTGATATGGAACACTATGCAAAACCATATCAAGCAGCTAGAAAAGAATATACAGAAGCATTGCGCGAAGTAAGATTGACAGAGGGCGCGTACAGAGCATCCAAAGGCGCGTACATCGCGGCAAGTGAAACGTATAACGACAATTTAGACGACGAACGCAAAGAAGAACATGACCATCATGACCATTCACATGATCATCATGGCCACCATATCCCAAAGCCTAAACCTAGTGTATGTAAAGATGTCTGGCACCCCGTATGCTGCAAAGACGTTCAATATTCGAACGGTTGTTTTGCGCATAAAGCCGGCCTTAAAAAGGAGGACTGCCACAAAGGAGAGTGTGAACATCGCGTCTGTCCAGAGATCTGGCGGCCTGTATGCTGCAAAGGCGTGACTTATTCCAACAATTGCTATTCATCCCGAGTAGGATTAAGTAGTGAGGAATGTCACTCTGGCGAATGCGAATGTAAAAACTACGGTTGTTCAGCACTCGATGAAAATAGAAAACAGTGTGAACATACGGGGCGCACTTGTCACGGCGCAACCTTTCGTTGTGACAATTTCTTGTTAGATTCGGCACGCATGTGTTGCAAAGGCGAGACACTGGATTGCCTGTCGTGTGCCGCTGGGCTCGATGTGGATACGTATTGTAAATGCAATCCACTCAAACATGGATGTCCAATTAAACAGGCCCAGGAAGCTACTAAAAATCTGGGCGATAACTACGAATTTGACTTTAAATTCGAGTGCTTTTGTCCTCATGCAGGCAAATGGCACAAAGTTAGAGTTATCGATGGCATAGTTGAACAGTCAAGTGCTCCAAATGTGGACGTGATCCGCGCTGAATTAGACGCGATTGCGTCGTCTTTGGTAGCTCCTGCGGATGGCGGCGCATCATTGGCCATTACAGTACCGGCCAGTAAAGCACTAGACATTGGTGAATGGACTCGTACAGATGGTTCGGACGGGTTTTGGAGTGTCACGCTGGACGAATTGGTTCAAAAATCCGCCCAGTGGTCGTTAGGCCATCGTGGTAAATTTTCATTTGGAACGAACCAGGAGGGTCAGTTAGAAGAATTAAAAACATGGATGAATATGGATCCCCGGATTGCGGACGAGGAGATTTCGGTTGAAGTGAAAGACATTCGCCCTCTGTCTAACCCTAAAATGACGAAAGCAACTGGCAAAAAATTACGGTCAATCGACGATGCTATAAAGAGTGCCGAGGAGGAACACGTGCGTATGGAAATGGAACTTCGTTCTATGAGAAATAATTAAAGGTATATTTACGTAAACGTAGAAATTGTAAATCGACATAAGTAACACTTATTCTTAAACAATATAAAAGGACATATATTTTTGTAAAAAAAAAATGGAACGCTACATCGAAATGGGATTTTCCGAGAGTCAGGCTGAACTAGCCGTTACTAGATTTAACGACGATCTTCATGCCGGTACACACTGGCTTATGACACGAGAATCGATGGGTTCAGTACCAAAACGTTTAAAAAGAATAGCTCCAAAAGATACCCGCTCTTATATTGGATCTATGATTCGTTTATCGGGTCAAAAATATGTTATTGACGAATTTGACGAGGAACATGCACTTGTGCGTATCCGCGAAGAGAATGGCCAAAAGGCACAGTGGGAGCATATAGGCGATGGTCGAATAGAATGGATCTCTGTACAACATCGCCGAGAAAATATAACTGTGCCTCGTACCTCATGGAAACGCGAAGTTGCGGTCGTTGATTTTCCTATTGACCATATGCCAGAGGATCAAAAACGTCAAATAACTTGCAGTAATGCGCTTTCAAAGGTTATTCACTATGGCCGGCCGACGGCTCGAGTATCGGATTGGGAGATCTGGAAATCCATCGTCTCGCTCACTCGCGAATTTGTTCACGAACCTTCTGGCACGAGACCGAGAGGACCATTTAGTAATGATATACACGAGTTCCGTATGGAAATACTATCGTATCTGCATGCGGTTTCGGATGTCTATAATATTTCGCCCGAATCGGTGAACGATTGGCTATTCAATATTACAGAAGAAGAAATATTGAATAAATATCCAGAGACCATTCGTCCCAAACTTGCAAAGACGATTGCCATCTGGAAAAACCCACAACCATATATGCGCAAGGTTTTGGAGAAATGGCGCAAAGATTGTGTCCCCCTCGTATTGTTTGAATGCACAGCCGTCAAAACAAAAGAGGTGCGATTCTCTGTCATTTTCCACGATATGACATTTGTCAGACCAAATCGATATGAACCGGGAATGCATAAACAATTACAGCGGTTGTTTTTTAACATTTTTCCGAACACGTTGCCCAAAAACATTACACAAGGTCCTATGGACTCATCTTTCTTAAAATTAACGCTACAGCATTCCAAAAAAAAGGCGAATCCGGTCACGACAACAGGAGACAGCTTCGTTTCACAACTATTGCCCTATCAACAAAGATGTGTCGGTTGGCTTCGAGACCGTGAGCAGCGAAACTCGACATCGGCTTGGGGATGGTCTCGACATCAATTGAAGGATGGCTTTGTTTTTTATACTTCAGTCTTTGGCCATCTGTCTTTAACCGCGCCCAATTCCACCGTATATGGAGGTCTTTTAGCCCAAGATGTCGGTATGGGCAAGACCGTGGAAATGTTGGCTCATATTGCCACGTCGCCGGCCAGTGGGCCCACTCTGGTGGTGTTGCCCACCACAATGCTGTCTGTGTGGATTTCAGAGGCGGCCAAGCATACGCCGAGTTTGTCTGTGATCAAGTTTCATGGCGCCCGACGCACAAAAGACATGTCTGTACTCAAGTCGGCAGATATTGTATTGACGACGTACAAGATTGTCGTCAACGAAACGTCGCAACATGTGCCGACGATCGGCTCTGTTCGGTGGGGGCGAATCATTTTGGACGAATCGCATGAAATGAAATCGGTACATACTGCCACAACAAGGGCAATCACGCGGCTATATGCTCCGTTTCGATGGTGTCTCTCCGCTACCCCTTGGCCAAAAGGCCTGCAGAATATTGTCAGTATGATGGCATTTTTAGGAGTCACGCCCTTTGACGAGGCACCCAATGCTGGACAATATTCTGCAGCACAGCGCACATTTAGGACCCAATGCGCATATAGCCCATCTCTATACCACGACGCGATCGTAGAAATGACATTCTGGCAGAAAAAGAGACATGTTCGACTAGCTTTACCACCCGTTACAGAACAAACAATAGCTTGTCCAAATACATGGCCAGAAATATATGCACAATTATTGGATGTGGTTGGCGCACGTACATATGCCGACGAAGCAGACGTCACTATCAATGCAAGGACACGACTCCTACATTATACACGATGGCTTCGGCAAGCGGCGACACATCCAACCTTAAACAGATTGTCTGATTTTGGGGCACCGTCTATGGACCAAAACGTACACACAGAATCCACCGCCATAGATTCATTCTTAAATAGACTAGGCACCACACGATACGACCAATCTCTAAGAGATATCATTGATTCTTGGCGAAATGGACAGGAAAAATGCGCTATCTGTATGGGAGCCATGGACAGACCAACACTAACACATTGCCATCACATGTTTTGCTACGAATGTATTCAAACGGCGTATCAACATGACCGTGAAAGGAAATGCCCGTTATGTCGCGAACCAGGGGGCAATCATTCGCTGGAAGAACTGACTTTAGAAGACCCCGTGGGAGAAATTGTCGAAGAAACGACCTGTTATATCTCAGATATACAAGGAAATACAGTGGAAATGCCAAAGGAAATTCATGATAGAATTACTCAGAGTGCGGAGCAAATGGGCGGAAAAATTGAAACTCTTTTCAATATGATCCAAAAAAATGAAGAAAAATTCATCGTCTTTACACGATTTCACAGCACATGGCAACTAATATGCAAATACATGCAACAACGAAATATTCAATACGCGTGCATTGAAGGAAAAATGACACCCAAAAAAAGATTCGAAAATATCCAAAAATTTCAATCCGATGCCAATGTAAAAGTATTTGTCATGACAACAAAAACGGCATCCGTCGGGATCACACTCACTGCAGGTTCGCACATTGTCTTTTTAGAACCATGCGAAAACGAAGCCATTAAAAAACAAGCTATCGGAAGAGCGTGGAGAATAGGACAAACAAAACCCGTCACGGTGACCACCCTAAAAACAGAAGGGACTATAGACTGCGCGTCTGACCTGCAAGAACATATACATCCGACACAAAATCAAAATGAAACCCCAGAACATGCAGGTATACGACTTTAAAATAAAAGAATATAAATAACATATCATTTGTTATAAAATGTTTTTAAATCGTCTTTGGCCCATTCTATATATATTGGCACATGCTACCATTTTTGCATGGCTCGAAGTGGAAATGGAAGGAAAACATGGCTGGGCTGTTAATTTACCAACTTCATGCGCATTTGGGGGCTGGACATGGTATCATATAGCCATGAATTTGATCGTTCTTCTCTCTGTTGGAGCTGTGACGCGCGGATATGACTCTATATTCAAAAATATATGGGAAAAATACGTGGCCGGTATACTTTTATATGTATTCAGAGTCGCCGTATGGTTTTGTGTAGAAGATATCATGTGGTTCGTAATCAATAAACACTACGGCATACGCAAATATACCAAACACGATATATTCTGGCATGCTGATAAAACATGGTTTCTAGGAACGATTCTCCTAAATTGGTTCGTATTTATTGGTGCTATTATATTGGGATTTGTGGAAAAAATCGCCACTAATAAAATCACAGTTTTTGTAGAAACGGGGGTCGCGACATTGTTTTTGGTCGTATCCTGTCTTATTAGTCTATCATTAACATATGATTCGGTCGAAGGTCTTCCTGATAAATCAGTATGCTTTGGTTCACATTCCACGGTTTTTAATTAAACGGACGATGAACTTGCCACCCATATGGATGTCTCGATTTATTATAGCATTTAAACAAAATATGTTCAAAATAATATTATATAAACTTTGATAAAATGGTCCATGTACAACATGAGAAAACGATGTTTATCTCAAGAAGGTCTACATTTATTTCTAGATGGCTACCAACCATATAGACCATCCTCCTTTTTTAGAAGATTGATCTATACATTATTCCATACCGACTACGACGACCATATATTTACCGTGGTTCATAAATGTAGAGAATCTACCAAAACCATACTTGCACGCGCCGGTGACGATGATATTGAACAACGGTTAAAAGCATCCGTTTCTCATACGGTTAAAATTATACTCTCCAAAGATAACAAAAAAACCACCGGCAAATATTGCAGACAAAACTATATATTTTTTTTCAACGTCATGCGAGAATCTTACAAGAATAAAGACCATCAAACTGCACATATGATATGGTTAGCACTCCGTTCCATACAGAAACCAGAGGCCAATGCCAAACAAAAGGAATTGTTGCAAGAGATGGAACATTTTTACGGTTCGCCAGTTTACCAAAAACATATCGATTATTGGCGTGGCGTGAGAACCGACGCCGAACTACCATCGCTCATTGCGTTTAATACGTACATACGTCGTCGAAATTTTGCAGGTAGAACCGAGGAAGTCAAAGAGGCCAAAGAGATGATAGATATATTCCAGTTTCTAGAACACAACCCATATGACATATTGCCCATTTATAACCAAGAACCACTCACAAAATATCAAATGAAACAATTAACACAATATCGTCAAAAGAAATAAAAAAAGTATACTATTTAATTGACAAAGAATGTACGTATTCAATGCGATTTCTTTTCATATCATTTTTGACTCTTGCCGTTGCACAAAAATGTCCTCCTAATTGTAGGACATGGTTTAATGGATGTGACACGTGTTCGTGCGATCCCACTGGAGAACCGATCTGTACAGAGCATACTTGCGACCCAAAACTGGCAACCAGATGCCGGGAAGAATTTAAACCGGTCGGGAATGCCTCCGAACTTCATATTCAAATCACTGGCAAACCACATTTGAGAATAAATATAATAGACAAAGACTACTCAGATCCCGGCGCCGTCTGTTACGATCATAACCACGACACACACGACATATACGTCACCGGAGAGCCCGTTAATTTAAAGCAAAACAATACGTATACTATACAATATCTGTGCGAGGCCAATTCCTATATCACTTCTGCTGAAAGAACCGTAGATGTGGGACCAGTGACATGTACGAAGGACTGGAGGCCAGTCTGTTGTGAAGAAACTACCTACGGTAATGCGTGTCAGGCAGAAGCAGACGCATGTCTAACCGGTATAAAAGGAGAATGTGAGGTAGAATATGAATGTTTCGACAAAAGGTTGCCCATAGATCATCAAGAAAAAACAAACACAACGCATGCGTTCTGGTCCAAAGAACAAACGGATTGGTGTTGCAAACATCATAGTATAGCATGTCCTGCTCCTTGTCGCATGGTCCTGTGTTCTATAGGATATAAACTTGTAAATACAGATGACAGAGGATGTGGTGGTGTGTGTGTAACCACCAAAGATGAATTACACGCATGTACAGAAGAATGGAGACCGGTCTGTTGTAAACAAAAAACATATGGAAATGAATGCAAAGCTTCGTCGCGCGGTTGTTCGCCTATTGAGAAGGGAGAATGTGTGGCTCCAGACGACGACGAGACCAATTATGGGCTTATTTTGGGTATGGTTGGTGGGGGCTTGCTGTTATTGGGTGTCGTTGCGTTTCTTATTTTTTGGTTTTGTCGTCATCCACAAAAAACAAATGCGTTGGAATACAAACCACTTTCGAGCGGACTATTTTCTAGTGAATCAAAGCTAGTATTTTAGAAACTAAAAAAATACACTATATAAAATTAAAACAATACTTTTAATTAGAATGTTCAAGTGGGGAAATTATGAAAAAGATATAACATTTGGTCAGAAACTATTTCCATGTGGAGCTGCACCGACGTTTTGGTCGCTAAATTGGGCGGCGGCACTGCTACACTTGGTCAATACCATCGCCACACTTCTATTGTGGTTCGCTTCCGACGGCAGAGATCAAGTGTTTAAACTTACAGAAAATTATGCCCCATGGGTGCCGCCTACTAACGGAACATGTCCAGAAAATGCTTTCAAAGTCTCTGACGAATGGTGTGTATCCAAAGAAAACAAAGCCACGACGGACCTATCGCTATGGTGGCTCGTCATTGCTTTTCATTTTCTCTCTTTTGTATTTCAGTCAGTTGCAATGGCCGAATGGGACTTTGATATCTGTGGCTTCAAGATCCAGCGCGGCTCTTATGTCCAAGAAATAGAACAAGAAGGTACAAATTCGTTAAGAATGATCGAATACTCCATCTCCGCCACATTAATGCAAATTTCCATTGCATTGATCCTAGGCGTCTGGGACCGCCTGACCGTCATAGGCATTGCATTCCTGACTGTGGTGACTATGTTACAAGGACTGGTCGCCGAAAAAATCAAATACACAGACCTGGACATGGCATGGGTCTCCCATCTTTCTGGATGGGTATCTATGGGGGGCGTCTGGTTGATCATAGGGAGACAATTCCTATTTACCATTGAAAATTCGGGCGAGAATTTGCCGCCAACGTTCGTGTACGCGATCGTGGGGGTTATTGGTATTCTGTATACGGGATTTGCACTCGTTCAATTTATTGAACTGTGTATCACTGGCAAAGACAAAACAACTGAAAAAGCCAAGGCCAGGCATATTAAAATAGAAATGACGTATTGTGTGCTGTCACTAGTGTCGAAAACCTTCTTGGGTTGGATCATTTTCGCAAATGCCCTAGTAGGAATGGCGAAAAATAATTAATTTTATATTTTCTAGATTTTTTTAATTATATGTGTTTTTCTTATAGTTGTCCATCAATAATAGTATAAAAAAATGTCTCGACCAGCTACGATCCCACATACCTTGAAAGAAAAATTTCATAACAAGCGTTGTTGTATTGATATTCGTGACGGAAAAGTCCACGCGATCAAGATCAATACGAATAACCGAAACTGGCACAATGAAATTGACCTAAAAAAAGCTATCGTTGCTTGTAATCCAAAGACCCGCCGTGAGAATCGACTTGTACGCACTCAAAAAGAACCTTTCCACATGCTTTCATTTGGATGTGGAGCCGATACAATGTATTGGGGTCGTTATGTTTGCAAACGTTCGCGCGATTCTTCCAAATTCGAGCTCAAATATGTCGATGATGGCGATTTGGACGAATGTCTTCCAGCTGGCACGCGTAATACTTCTCGTAGTTATTTGGAGCGCCAATGGGACGAAGCATTTGCAGTGGCCGGTACTGTGAATGTATACGAGCCAGCAACGATGAAATTTCAACCATGTAATACTTTTCCTAAAGGTAAGGAATATTCTCCGGATGTCTGGCTTCCAGAGAAGGGTGAATTTATTGAGATTAAGGGCCCACCGCCAAGTTGTGACGAGTTTGAGAAATGTCGTTTGACACGTGAACTTGGATTTAAGATCAAAATGTTTCATGGTGCTCCCGACGGTTTTGATTGTTATGACTGGCAATCCGATGGCAAACGCACTAAAACCTCTCATGCGTCATATTATCGCTACTTGCATCCTCCTAATAAGCGCAAGAAGCGCAAACTTCATAATGTTTCGTGTTGAGAGTTCTTATTTTTAGATGATTATAACCTATATAATGAGTTAGTATGTTTATTATAGATGACTTTAAAATGTGTACATTGTGGCATCCGTCGCGATTATTATGCGACGGATGAGCACGCTTCCCGTCAAAATTGTATGTGTTCTGACAGTGGTTATCATCATTTTGAGTTTTATTCTTGGTGTTGGCCATTCCGACGGAAAAGTTCAAAGAGGAATCAACTTTTGGCACATCGTCGTGGAAGACGACCAAACACTATATAAACCGTCTTTTTTTTATGGATCGGATATGAGTGCGATTAAAACACATGAAACCTTTAACATAGTATCTGGGGACGATATTACTTTTGAAAATGACGAAGGCGAACATATTTTTCAAGTAAAATCGTTATTAATCGAAAGGCAGAGACCGTCTATCTGTCAAATATTTGCCGAAAAAGAGAATGCTGGCAGTATGTCGCGGGCTACAACCGTGTATAATGCCAAGATCGAGAATATCGTCCCTGGTACAACTTCCACCGAATTTTCAGTCAAAGCTAAAGTCAATGACAGTTTTCATGTACTGAAATTAAAAACGGTTCGTTCCGAATCTTCAGAGTGTATTATCAGTTAATAAAAAAAGTTGGATTTTTATTTTTGGATATAAGTGTATGTATTTTTATTTAGTAAATGAAGTGGTATCTATTCTGCATTGTTTTGCCGTCTGTAGCAATCGGCGTGGACTGGCCACCGACACACTGTCCGCAACCAATAACGATTTCAAAGGACGGGGCGTTGGTCATGACGGGTGCCAGGATTCGAAATATAAAAACGGAATGTTTAATTGAAGAAACTTTTCGGCATCGGGCCTATATAAAATTTAGTCGTCGATACAATACCGAAAAAATAGAGCCAAGGACAGAATCGATCATGGGACTTGAAATTTTATTCGGATCAGTGCCGCGCTTTACCGTAGAAATGCACAACGACCGTTTAAAACTATTGCACGGCGAAGACGAAGACATTGATGTCTCTTCGAACAAATGTTTGACCATGCTTGCGTCAAATTCGCGCGATTGGTTTAATTGGATGAGAATTCGCGCCAATCATTTGCGTGAAATAAGGCGTACATTTGTATCTATTGATCTGGCTTCTTCGGATGGCAATGTGTTCACACCGTGCATGCGCTTCGAGTTGAAATCAGAGGATACCGATTTTCAACTCAAAGCATATGCGAAATCAGATGCGGGGATGATTCAAGAAATTCAAAAGATTACGGAGCAGAGGCCCGATTTGAATAAAATGATCCCTGCGTCTTTGACGACAAGGATGGACAGACTCGAAAAGAAAATAAACAGGATTCATAGCACACTCAATCAATACATGAGAGACCATGAAAACCATGTTGTTCGTACAAAAAAAGAAACCATAAACTTGAAACAATTCGCACAAAATACGAAAAACAATCTCCAAAATAAGTCGAACAGCCATACACTAATGTTCTTGTTCATGTTCGGCTTTGCTATCACTGGCCTCGTATGGTTTATTAATTACAAATTTACAAAACAGAATAGATGGAAATTGTAAAAAAATCCACATAATCATGTTTTATGTGGTATTTAAATGTGAATTGGATTATAAGAGTAAAAAAAAACATGTCTAACTTCAATTACGAACCTTCTAAATCTTCTTTGCGCGCCGACACTGTGGTTGAGTTTGTCAACCGATCTCTTCTGGATTTTAAGATCAACGAAATTCCAGGCATGGGGCCCGCTTCTATCGGCAAGTTTTCCGACCACGGAATCTATACACCGGCTCAGATCGTCGCCAAGTTCCTTTCCTACGTCGATTCACACGATACCACCGGACAACAAGTCTGCGAGTCCTTTTATAATTGGGCCAATCCTATTATGGGCAAAGCAAATACGCATAACCTAACGTTTGCTTTGGCCAATTACTGTAGCGAACACGGACTGTTCAGCCTTGACGACTGAATGATCATATATATTGCCACAGAAGCCAGCATTATTACACCTAACCAGTATATTAGAGATGAGCCTTGAATTGTAGCGACTGTTAACAGCGTACCACCTAAAACAATCACTAAAAAAGATATTATTACTTTATACCTTCCTCTATCGTGAACCTTTAACACAAATTTCTCGGACGAAACTTGCCTTTTCATAGCCACTTCGCCTATAGGTAACTGTCTTATTGTTCGCCCATTTACATGAACGGACATCCATATCCAAAAAAATTCACCTCTAAATACAGATTTTCCACAAAATCCACTTGTTTTAAGAACATGCGGAAAAATAATACAATTCCCAATTATACCAATAAAAAAAATGGACGACCATATGGATTCAATGTCACAAGAAGAATTTGACGAACTTAAACTCGCCTATCAAGAAGCTATTCCCGCCGGAGATGCTCTAAAACAACAGCTTAAGGCACACAATAAAGAACAAAAAGCAAGACTAAATCAAATCCACTCATACATGCGCGAAAACAACATTATGTCGGCCGACATTGGTGGTATTACGATCGAAAGAGAAGAGAAAACAACTGTTTCCGTATCCGTAAAGACGCTCGAGGAAGTATTTGATAACCCCGCAGACTTGGAGCAGTACAAACGCGACCATACAACGACGAAAGAAGTCCTCAAGGTTCGTAAGCCAAAACGTCGCCGTACCGACAACGAGTAAACTAAATATTAATATAAAAAAGAGTATTTTTTCTATATAATGAAACGACGAAGGTGTACTAAATGTAAACATACGATGAAAGGCCATAAAAAACAACGATGCGTTGGCATCAAAATGTTATATCTTGAAGATGGTGCGAAATACATAGGAACCGTTTACGAAGACAAACCATCCGGACATGGGATCCTCGAAAAGGAATGTCTGACCTACGAAGGGTTCTTTTTAGCCGGAAAAAGACACGGGACTGGCACAGAAATTGCCAACAATGGTAGAAAATACGAAGGAGAATGGCGGACGGATCTATATCACGGAAAAGGCACGCTACAATTTCAAAACGGGAATCTATACGTCGGCTCTTTCCACACAGGGACCTTTCACGGACACGGAAAATTTACCAAAGAAAATTCGAGCTACGAAGGTCAGTGGAATCACGGAACCTATCACGGACACGGCATACACCAAACACCTGCTGGCACATTCGAAGGCGAATTCTATTATAATGTCAGGCACGGAAATGGCTCCTATACAGAAACAGACGGTTCCATATACACAGGGACGTGGCGCAGGGGCCTGAAAGAAGGAAGAGGCATCTATACAACCATAGACGGAACATACACTGGCAATTGGGCCCATGACCATCGCTCAGGACAAGGGAGATGGGTCTCCAAAAGACACGGGATCTATATAGGCCAATTTAAAAGAGGAAAACGTCATAGGAAAGGCACACAAACGTATCCAGATGGCACTGTCTATTCGGGTGGGTGGTCTAAAGGATATAAAACAGGACATGGGACTCAAACATGGCCCGATGGTTCCTCATATTGTGGATTCTGGATCAAAGATCAATACAACGGGTCGGGTACATTGACTCTAGAAGGAACTTCCTTCAAAGGAACCTGGGAACATGGGAAAAGAGAGGGTGTTTTTGAAGAATTTAGACAGGACGGTTCCGTCTCTATTGGACCATGGATCAATGACGCTAGACACGGCACGTTTAAAGTAGAAGAAAAAAGGATATTGTATATTTGGAACACCAGAGTGGAATTTGAAACGGATGCCGCCGCTAAAGCCTCTGCGTCGAGATTAATGAAATCGCATGACTATGAAGGAGCGTCAGTTATTTTAAAACACATACCAGCGCTTATTACCTGGAAATTTTTGTGGGCATATGATTTAAGAGGGTTCCTCGTTCATTTACTGCCCACCGACGCGATCCTACACATACTCCAAAAACATAGCTGGAAAATATTCAAATCGAAAAGGTATGAATTCATTGAAAGAATCTTTGCGCGCGTCTCCGCAGACGATAATAACATCTCCGAAAAAGTTCCAGAACTGTTTGATATCATTACCAAGGATTTTGTAGCCAATCCGTGGATGGTACGCGACCAATCCTACTCAAAAGAAACCAAAAATAAACTCCTAAAAGGTATTTTCTTAGGCGAGTTTGGTCGATGTCCACCCAAAGACCCTTTCACTAGATTACCGATCACACCAAAGTCGGGTACATTTCTTGCGAGCAAAAAAAATAAAAAAAAAGCAAAACAAATATATACAAGGTTCATGGCAGAAATAGGGGCAAAACCATGCATTAGAGAAATCGCAAGGTCATTTGATCTACAAGACTTTGAAGAACTGCTCAAAAATGCCAGAGAAGCAAACGACAGAGACACTATTAAACGTATCATGAAAGAAAGAAACGAATACATACAGCAAACATAATTAATTTTATATTGTCAACAAATTTTATACACTATAAAGTATCTATACTACGAAACAATCATGTCAGCTATTGCTTCCAAAACACACAAGACAACAGACGACGAAGACGCAGGAAAACAACCAGACAAGAAAAAAAGAAGAGTTTCCTTCAATCCAATCGCAAACAGAAGACAACCATCCAACGAAAGTGGTGCATATGAAGTCACGTGCGAACCTATACGACCACCAAATTTTCCACCAACTGACGAACAAATAGAAAAAAATCTGAAAGAGGAAGACATCAACTATGTCTTCCTATACGTACTTAACTTCTGGGCCATAAAACAATGCGGAAATGAGGTCGAATCAAATATACAGAAATTTGCAGATAAAAGAGCCGTTCTAGAATCCAGAAATGGCCGCGAAATATATAGAGCCACCCACGAAGATCTATTGGTACTCTGTCGAAAACTACTTACACAGTTAGAAGCCGGTAAACGGGTTACGTTGAAGGGAAAAGCAGGTAGAATGTTGATCGAACCAGTGACGGACAGCGAGACAGCAGACATTAATGACGTTAGAACTCTGATAGATTATTTGAATATGATGACAGTCGATCTCGAATTTTAACCAAAATTTTGGTCAGAGATTGTCGTGACGAAAAATTGGTCTTTCATTCGCCAAAAAATTGGTCTTTCATTCGCCAAAAAATTGGTCTTTCATTCGCCAAAATTTTGGTCTTTCATTTGCTAAAAAATTGGTCTTTCATTCGCCAAAATTTTGGTCTTTCATTTGCTAAAAAATTGGTCAGAGATTGTCGTGACTAAAATTTTGGTCTTTCATTTGCGAAAATTTTGGTCTTTCATTTGCTAAAATTTTGGTCTTTCATTCGCCAAAATTTTGGTCTTTCATTTGCTAAAAAATTGGTCTTTCATTTGCTAAAAAATTGGTCTATAAATGTTGGGCCAAATGGATTAAATGAGTGCGTCATGGGAATGTTCTGAAAAAAGTGGCGTATGTTTTTTTGAACAAAAGAAACACGAAATGTTAGTGGTTATATATCGCGAGCCGGGTGTCAAGTATTCTTTTAAGTGGTTGCGTTTGTATAACTCTGATAGGGCACTGGGCCCAAATGAATATTTGTTTTGGGCAGAAATTTTTGGAGGTGAATTTATATTGATGGATGCCTATGATTATGATCTTGGTCAGATTCGCACCTATTTTCATAAGGATAATGGTGCCTCCGAACATTTACGTCTCTTCGATGCGACTCGTCGAGATAAGACCGAGGGGTTTGGCCTTCAGATCAAAAGATTGAAGAAGATTATGAATCGTTCGGATTAGATTTGGAAAAGTTCCGTATATATATAGAATTACATTTTAAATAATCATGACCAGTTCTACGACTATATCTATTATATCTTATCTTTGTGCTATTGTAGGTTTGGGTGCGACGATGGCGTATGCGACCACCTTTTATTTGACCCCGTACAATGAGATCTATTTCTCTGGCCAGTCTGGATATGATGACACTGATCTTCCCTATACATTGGCAATAGTGGAATGTGTGGTGACGGGCTCAGTCTTTATTATCGGCGCCTTGGCTTTCCCAGCTGATCGTCATCCTAGTCGAAACGTAGTTTTGGTGGCAGCGGCGCTGTTTGCTGCGGGTGCCATTTTACAAGGAACGTTTGGCGTCGTTCGCGGCGTTCATTTAGGCTTTATTGGCGACGACGTGTCTCGCACATGTTCTGACGTGGGTCTTTCTGGATGCCCGACGACTCGTTTCGAAGCATTGCCTGGTCGTAATCGTGATATTATGTTTACGTCGCCGTTTGGTGGTCAGTGTTCGTTTTGGTTTTGGGGTCCTGGTATGAAAACCCGTTACGACGGATTTGACACAAGTGGTTCGAATCAGAATAGCGATTCTTGTGGTGGTTGGGGCAATACCGCCAGTATATGCGACAAAGCCATCGAGGAGCATATGAATTGGATGAAAGCTTCCAGTTATGGGTGGCGTGACGATACCACGGACATTACTAGTTTGTTAAAGGACACGACCAGCGCAGTGACGATACGCAAGGTGCATAACATGGAATTATTGATGAAATTGCAGCAGACGACTACGGGTAATCTGTCAGCTGCAGACGAGACACCATTTTGGAAGGGTGGAGGGGCTGCCGGCGCTATTCCCGAGGAATGGCGTTACACGAGTCAGCCGTCTATTGCGTATTGTTGGTATTGGGGTTGTTCTGATGTGTGTCAGAGCCATCGTTATTTTGTGAATCATTTATGGTTGGTGTTTTCGGGTGTATTGACGTTGGTTCACCTGTTGAATTTTATTTTGACGTTGCGCGTGCTCCCTTCGCAAAAGAAGTCGTTGAAAGAGGCGGTCGGAGTGGAGGTACCCGAACTGGAGGGTGGTTACCAGAGACCAGAGTTGCCAACAGTAGGCAGGCGGCGACGAATGCAAAATCCATCCGGACTTTTATTTTGAGTATATACCCCCCAAACATTGTAAAAAACGATGAGTCGTACTGTTCCGAATAAACTGGTAAAAACACGTGGTGAAATTGAGGGACGGGCTTATCGAATGATTTCTTTCTTCCATGGACATCCTTCTGAGATTTCCGAGGATCAATGGACTGTCTTTGAGCAAGATGACCAAAAATTTATTGTTGACAAGCTTACTTTGTCCGTGATGGCTGAATGTCGATGTGAATTCTTATCTCGCGAGGCGGATGCTGGATCCTCGGAGCCTGCGATTGTTTCTGTAAAAATGGACATTCTTAGTACAATCGAATCGGAAAAAGTAAATTAAAAAATAAGCCTATAAAGCATCATAAAAGAAATAAAATGTCATTATCATTAAAAGAGTCTTGCCTAATGTACGACCGTTATTGTCGCCGCCATTTGGATACACCTACCTTTGAAGCGTTTAATCAGGAAAATTTCACGTGTCTTCCGCATAATGACGCCATTTATGCGGAATACGTGCGCGTTCTTAAGGGTGCCCGCAAGGCGGCTGGAATTCCAGTCACTCGACGATTGCCGAGTTTGCATTCTAAATTTTCTGGCGAGCCTTTAGTGAGTACTGTTTCAACACCGTCTGTCCAAGTTCGTCACCAAAAAGCATCCTTCGTGTCGTCACTTCCCTCTGTATCGAGGTCGGTTAAGATGAATATCCGCGCTCCAGCGTGTATTTCAGAGGAAAAGGCTGGCCCACTGTCAGTCTCAAAAGTCGCAGAGGTTGAGGAGGTCCAAAAGGTCGAAGCAGTTCCAGAAAAGATCGAAGAAGTTCCAGAAAATTGGTCTGTCTCCTCATACAAGGAAGAGTTGAGCAAAAACAAATCTATTTTATTGAAAGAGAGTGACGGCCATATGGTTCATTTCATTCCAAAAGTCAGACGCGGCAGTTTTGAATCTTTAGCCTGTAAATTTACCAAATCGACTTGGGAAACATTGCGTGGTAAATCCGAGGCGCCTTTGAAGATGCGCGACGGAACGACACTTGAAATCTCTAGTGTTTCATTTGACGAGGGTGATTTGGCCGAGTTTGTTCGCAAGATCAAAAAGAAAATCACAGGTCCTCATTTCATACGTTTTGAGCGTATTTAACTTAGATTATTTTATATAAAATGAATGATTTTGAAAACATGCTTATTAATTTAAAAGTATTACAGTCTCTGAATACGAATGTACGCTTAGATACTACAGAAACATTATTTCGAATTCATTCTGCGGCCTCTTGGGTTCCGGGTTGGTGGAAGAGATGGTGGGCTCAACAGTCTCGTATTACTGATATTGGTCGTATTCAAACGTTGTATCAAGATGCCATCAAGTTGGTACAGGACGAACATGAACAGAGTACACGGATTAAAAAATATCTTGTTGAATCCTTAAAAGGTCTTAAAAACTTAAAGACTACATATAGAAATGACCCGACAGTGATTGCTTTGATTGACGTTATTTTAGATTCGGTCAATGTTTATACAACCGTCGGTATTGTCACGGATGACGCCAGACATGGAAAAGAGTCGGATTCGTCGGATTCTGACGGATCTAATGAGCAGCTACAAATGTATAACTCATAAATTGTGGGTTTTCTGAAATGACGGCAGCGATATTGCGAATATTATCCTGAGGAAGGTCGTTTTTAATAACATTCGTTAACGTTTCCATGACAGATGCTTCGTACGAATAGTATTTTTCTATCATATCTTTTCGCGCGTTTCTCTGTATAATTGTATATAATTCTTCAACAGACCTTATATTTTCTTTATATAACAATTCTTCTGCCTTTTGCCCTATCCAACGTATAGTCCGCAGAGCTGTGGAATACGATGGATATATGGGGCCTTGTAATTCCCAATTCCCGTTTGTGATCGATGACATAATCTTTGTGCATGCAACGACGTCAGCACGCGCTCTGTGAGCATTTTCGATGGGCCCATTGAACAATTGTTCGTGTAGGCCTGAAAGTGAATAGTTTCCGGTGGAGTTTTTCATAACCCGTCTCGAAAAGTGTAAAGAATCGAAGAAATACCACTGCAACGGTAACGGTAAGTTATAACGTTTGCATTCCAATTCGAGTATGGGTTTATCTGCTCTGAATGTATTGTGTGATATAAAGATGGGCGCACATCCCATGGAATGCGCTTGTACCCATTGACAGAGTTGTTGGAATACGATATCCCAAGTTTGTGCAAAGGATACTTTTAGAAACTCTCTAGTAAGTTGTGGTATTTCTGGTATGGGTGGTGGTGGAAATTCTTCCATAGTCGGATCTGGATCGATGACCGCTTCAAACCATTGTTGAGACGTCAAACTAAAAACGGCGATTTCCCATATTCTACATGTGTTTAATTTCCGGACATCGCCGATAAATTCCAAGTCAAATACGAAAAGTGATTTTCGTGGTGGCCAATCTTGAATAAGTTCCATTTGCTATTCATATTCCATATTTTGTTTTATACTCGAACTATGAGTCGAACATGTTGTATTTTTCAAATCACATACAACTCTTTATTCATGTCTAAAATTTCAAGAGTAACTAAACGCCCATTCCGCCGTCTCCACTTAGGAGTACGCTTGTTCCATTCAACGACTTTAGAATTAGACATTACCTTAAAACAACCGTGTAACCCATCTTCAGACGGAATACCAATGATCCACTCGGAACGTTCCTGGTCAAAACAGGCCTTTGCTACTGGCAAACTACATTTTGGACATTCTAAATTACAAAATGGTGCGCAATACTTTCGATAACATTCCAAGTGTACTAAACACCCACAACTCAACTTTTGCAAATCTTTTGATTCCCTTTTACAGAATTCACACTGCCGCATTCCGAACAAAAAAACGCTATTTTTATACAAAATGTGTAAAGAATATGTGATTTATATTTAAATCCAAAAATATAAGAACAAGATGAGGCGGCTCCAAAGATTGATCCAAGCAAGGATCGTATTTACCGATGATGTCCTTTTTTTTACGTTTAAAAAGCACGTCTTTACGGGAAAAGTGGCACAAGGCGGATTAATATGGAATTGTACCTGGCAAAAGCCAGGAGAACTGCCACAAGATATCTTTAAACACGTCACCGCTCTTGGCCAACAACCGTACATTCGAACCTTTGAATCGTTGACCGATTGGACAGAAACATGTATTCAAGAATGTTTAGATGAATATCACACGAGATATTCTTCATGGAAAAGAGTCCGGCATAAAAGAACAGATCAACCCATGGAGGTACTTTTCAAACACTTACAACGAAGAGAAATGACTGGCAACGATGCCGGAAACAAGTCCATACTTTTATTTGAGCAAATAGCCTCTCAAAAGGGACATATAGAAACGTTGACAACACATATCAAGGCATGGATGGATTGGCACAGAGAAACATTTCCGGGAAAACCACTACCCGTTTCGCCTATAGAACCAGAACAGAAAGAAGACTCGCGAAGCGATCAAGCTCAAAATGTACAACCATTCCTTCTACACTCTGAAGAAGGACAATACGTGGTTCTACACAGACTCAATGAAGTCGCACCCAAAGAATGCATTTCTTGGCTCAAAAAGAACGGGCCTGAATCTTTCAAAGACCGACTCTCGGGTATAAAACTATGCTTTGAACCCGCTAGCTCGGAAGAAAGTCGGTGGAATCCCGTTGATAAAAACAGTGCCAGGAAATTTGTTCATGATTTTTTTCATTCTGCCAATGAACTATAAAACATAATACATAAAGATATAGATGAATCGTATTTATTTTTTATTCGTATATTATAATTTTTGGTTGGTCAAAAACTCATCCTCACAAAACTGGCAAATGGACGGGTTCGTGAAAATAGACACGTCTACTTGGCAGACTCACGTCTCATCTTGGCACGATAATCAGAACTAGACGTTGAGGTATCATCATAATCAATATACTTGACAATAATACCATAAAACAACGAACGAAATGTCTCTGCGATCTCTGACCGGCATTTTGCGCCGGTTATCACGATCTTCCCCGACCGAAACAATAAAAAGACTAATTTCGGCGCAGTTGTCCGGAACACCAGTCCGGGAAATAGATCGGGTTCGTACGAAACATATGGACCATATGCCCTCGAAAGTTCCATCAACTTTAATGTATGAGGAACTTCCGCCGAAGCTACTATATTTTGAATCTTAAAATTTCGAAAACTGACTGGAATACCATGCTTTTGCAAAACTCTGACGTATTTACGCCCAGCCAGACGGCTTAAAACTTCCAACTTTGCACCAGTGCAGACCATATTTCCAGATGCGAAGGCTAGGGCCGTTGTCCTTGGTTCGCGGATCCGCAGAGTGGCCGCCGCAAACTTTTGAGGGTTATACTCTACAAAAGGTTTCTCAAGAGCAATGGCGCGCAAATCCAAGTTGTCTACGCCCAAATTAAATGTAGCCACCACATTCTGGAGCTCGAATTTGGGCAATTTTTCGGGAGGGCCGCGAGCATTCTGAAAATCCCGAGGATTGATACGTTCTTTTTTAGGCTTCTTCTTTCGTTTCACTTTTGGCATCTTAATTTACTATAGGGCGGTACTACAGATCGGAGAAAATCCTTAAGTAGTCATAAAAAATAAAAGCTTATTTAGGATTGTACTCATTTTTTAACCCAACGACCATCTTTCGTCATAAAAGGACTCGAAATATACTTCTCAGATGATGTATAATCAAAAGTCAAATGAGAATCAGTAGGGATATCACACAGATCTACGTGCTTATTGTCGCCAATATGTATTGTTGTGCGCGTGGGGACTGACTTCACAATACCGTACAAACTCCATTTTTTTTTAAATAATCATAATACGTAACATTTATTCTACAATTTCAGATATGTCTTAAAGTAAGCTTTGCGACCATTACCGGGAACAACACTCTCCACAGATGCGGCAACGGAAGCCCTCTTTAATAAATAAGACAAATGAAGACACCCCGACATGACTATTCTCTCAGCTCCCAAAAAATCGGCGGCACATACAATCGCGAGTGTTTGCTGCTCGTCCTTTCCCTGCCAATCAACTTGCTCCTCTGCCACTGGATTGCACATTCGAATGTGCCTTTCTTTTTCTTCTTTGCACAGTTCCAGTACCAACTGCAATGTTTCCTTTGTCATTGGGATTTGAAAAGAATCGGATGAAACAAGTTCGTCCAAAACTTTAAATGTAGACCATTTTGGAATCGAAACTTCTTCATTCAAAGTCATTATTTTCATCGTCTCTGTGGGCGCTTTAATTTCTTCCAACAGATATGTTCTCGATAATGCAGCCTTATCCGAAAATGTACCGGTACATATGCCCATAAAACGCAGGACGGTGGTTTGTATACCAACAAATCTACTCTGAAAAAGAGCAGTCAATAATCGCCGGCGGGTTTGATTTAAAACGCGTTGGCGCTCTAAATGAGTGTCCCACTCACCCAAAGCTGTATAATCAAACCCATCTATATCTCCGACAAAAATATCTTCGGGAAGTTCCAACCCTAAACAACGCTGTATGATACTGTCAAATATGGCATATTCTGTATCGCGTATATATGCCATATTTGAATGGACACAAATGCCACTCTGGCCATTATACAGCGTGCCGTCAGAAACGAACATTTCGTATATCTGTTCTAAACACCAGCGTGCCGTTCGCTGGCTTCCTCTTCCTCCTCGCCATAGCTTAAAAAAAATACATTCGCATAATTCCCCTTCTCGCATGTATGGATGAAAAACAGGGGTAAGACATTTTACTTTTGGACACTTAAATGGGTATTCGGGCGGAAAAAATAATTCTATTTTAATAACAGAGTTGCGATAAGCACTCGGAATAACCTCAAACAACATATGACATTCCCATGCCGTTCCATAACCGACTTTGCGCGTCGAATTTACAAAAAAACGGTCGTCAAAATTGTTTTCTAAATCTAAATATTCTAATCGAAGACGCTTTGACATTCTTTATTAAAGTGGATGGTTTTATAGGTACAAATCACAAAGTATTGTTTGAATATATCGAATGACCAAAATTTTAGTCATACAATCATTCGAACATACACCATCAACAACCAACCCCACAAACAACAAATCACATCCGCGACAGAATTCCAAAAATGATCTCCCTCATAAAACTTAGAACAACACAACCATGCAGCCAACTTTCTACCGGCGACCGTATTCTCAAACAATTCATACCCACATGCGAGGCCAAAAGTAATCAGAAAAGACACAATATAAGAATCTAGGAATAAAACAGGGATGCTATAAACTATCCCCCAAAAGAAATGGGCGAAACTCCACAAATCTAACAAGGAATTTGCCGAACTTTCATCGTCGCATGTACAGTTAAGTATGTATTTCGGACATGTGTTTCTCGATTTCCACCACCGATCTAGGCCCATTCCTTTTGAAAATATTGGCTTAAATATTGACAATGACCAAAATTTTGGTCTTTTATTTGCTAAAATTTTGGTCAGAGATTTGCTAAAATTTTGGTCTTTTATTTGCTAAAATTTTGGTAAAATGTTCATAAACGGATAAATAATAAAAATAAAGAATATGTTATTTTTTTATAGTCATGGTGATATAAGGTCAAAAAAAAAAAGATGACAAGTTCCTACCCAATGACCAAATTCAACATGCTCAACTTTCGCAAACAATCCGAGGGAAAATTTACTTCTCAACAAAAGCAAAACCCATCGACCGGCAAGCAAGAGACCTATTATGACGTCCAGAATGATGCCGGATACGGTTTCAAGGTGATGACACCGCCAATGAACGCTCTATTCCCGCATTTGGGCGAGGGTGGCAATTTTGGTGGTAAATTTAGTAAGACTCAGCAGACTTCGAAATTGATCAGCAATCTTTTGAAGGTTGGTGAGGACGAGCATTTTAAGTCTGAGCGCGAGGATTTCTTTGAATGGCTTGCTGCGTTCAATTCCGGCATTCTCGACCAAATGTTCGACGCAGATCCTGCTGGAGCGGCCACGGCTATTCGCGGCAAGGTGACGAAGCGTTATGGCAAGAAAAAGACTCCCGAAGAGTGCGAAGCCATGGCTCGCAAAAAGTTTAAGGAGAATGCTATGGTACCATTGAAGAACCGCGACGGTGAAGAGCAGATTGTGGTCAAGTGTGGCGCTTATAACAAGAGTGGCGAGCCTCGCCGCGTTCGTTACGTCCAAGAGTCTGGTAACCAGTACGACTGCATGGAGGAGACGCCTACCATTCGCAATGGCGCGCTCCTTTGTTTGCCATTTCAGATCCGCCCATTTATTATGGCCAAGGACAAGTATGGACTTACTTACACGCTTATTCCCGATATTGTCGTCCTTTCCACTGGCAAGGGCCGTGCTTCTGCTCCATTGGAGGCCATTGAGACTCCTGAGCGTCCTTATCAGATGTCTGTGTCTGAGGGTAAGGAAGGCAAAATTTATTTGAACATCAATGACGTAGAGAATCGTCGTTTTATTTTCCGTCCAGTTGCAACGGAGGTTGTTTTCAGCGACCTTGGTGGCGTTGGAACGCTCGGAAAGATTGCTGGTGTCACCGAAGACAATGCCAAGTATTCTGGCACTACCAAAGAGGATATTGACGATCCGAATTCGGTGTCCTTTTTCAATTATGCCCAGAAGCTTTCTGATGATGTGGTTGACTTTTGCATTGCGGATGACGGTCTTTTGGCCAAATTGAAGGCTGATAGCAAGGAGGAAGCTCAGGAAATGGCCGATGAGACCGGCGAAACCTTTGAGCATTGTTTCAAAACGGTCATCAAGGATGCTTTCAATTCTCCGATCAACAAACGTGACGAGGATGAGTACCGCCAGCTCCGATTTAGCCAGCGCGTCTTTTCGTATGGTGAGAACAAGCAACAGAACAATATCCCACTCACAGATGCGGATGGTGCGCCTACGGACGTTGAAATTGCCCGTGGAGCCAAGATTGCCCCAGTCCTTTCTCCCTCTGTCTATTTCATGGCCGATGGTAAATTTGGGCTCAAGTTTGACGTCTCTTTGGAGCATGGTATCCGTGTGGATTCTAATCCTGAGCGTACCTCCAACGAGGGAGGCATTCTTTACTCTTTGAAGCGTGCTCGTGACGCTGGGGACGAACCTGAAAGCAAGCGCTCTAAGATCGAGGCTTGAATTATATAAAATACTTAAAAAATATATTAAACTAATTGATAAACTAAAAATATTATAGTTTTGTTTTAATCATTGCATACTGTATACCTATCACTGTGGCGCAGGCTATTCCTGCCATAACCGTCGCCGGAACCGTCCCTAAAGGATTTGCCCACCATAGAATTCCTGTGGCAGCCATCCCTGGCCATGTTTGATATGCTAAAAGATATATGTGTTGGGATGTATCTGCGATCGCCGTTTCTGTTTCGGCGCAAGAGGAACCTGCTAATATTCCAGCAGCTAAAAGGGGTATTGAACCACTGAGACCTGCCCATTTTGTATAGCCGTTATCAATTAATTGATCTATTAAGACAAGAACAATAATAATAGCAATATTGACGGATATAATGTATTTGATACCAAGTTTGATTTCTTTGCGTTGTAGATGGATGGGGGCATCCATGACGTTCACCACGTTCATATATATCGCCATAACCCCCAAAGCGAATAATATATAGTCGTTTGTGGCATATAAACACGCGGCGGCGGCCATGGCAGCGGCTGACAAAGCTAGTATCCAGGTGAAGAACCATTCTTTATGAGCGCATGAAAATCTGGGTATTCTTCCCTTGTGTGAGATGTATCTCAAAGCAAAATGAAAGATGGCTAGAAATGAGACGGAAATAATGGAGGAAGCCCATGTAATTTTGAGCCAATCCAAGAATTCTGTCTTGTGCATTTGTCTAAAGACTAGAACAATGACTCTTCCGGGTATCCAAGCTAGTATCATGGCTTTGGGACCGGCTTTATGAGAAATAAACAGTACTAAGTTCATGAAGAGGACTGCCAAAATAACTCCTAACCACATTCGATTTGAGTATAAAGAGGGTTTTTATATAGGTCATAATGTTGGCCAATGAAACAGATAAATTATTGGGGATACGTTTGGAAACGCTGGAGAAAGGTGTCCAACAATTAGATGGACGTGTCCAATCTTTAGACGATAAAGTTTCTCATGTCATACAAATGAATTCTGAATTAATGATACAATCAAATGAAAATTTTAGAGAAATGCGTTCACAATTAGATGAGAATAGAAGGGAATTAAAAAAATCCATTCATCAAATAAGGGGAAGATGGTCTACACAATGTTACGTGATCGCATTTGCAATTGGCCTTACAACATGGACCATATTTATGGCTTGGGTTTTATGGCATTAAACGGCTTCCATATGCCATTTCGTTGTCTGTCTTTCATGTGCGGGAACCGCGGAAGACACATAGACCGCATATTCGGCCACGCCGCATGCGTTTTTACCCCTCTCTAGATATAAATAACCATCTCTTCCCCAGTATGGTCCCCATGAATTTTTAATGATCCATGCATCTGGGGTATATCCTACAATAGTGACTGCGTGATCAATATCCGTGGAACATAAATCAGCGGTAAATATCCCGTCTTTGTAATTATCCATGGTTGTTGAATCAATTCCTATTGAAATGGGTCCGTATTTATGGAGGATGGCTTCAAACTGTTGTTCTGTTTTGGGATTGTCGTCATGCATGAGTACTTTGTATTGTTTGACTTTGACATTGGTGATAAATTGTTGAGGACAAGTCCCCTGAGCTTCTTTGTATGGGAATTGTGCGTCCAACCCGATTGGATGATTTTTGGCGTATTCGAAAACGTATTCCATGAGTCCTCCATCACATCCGACGTCTGGTCTTGACGGGCCCGATGTACAGTCCATTATTTTTTGCACAGACAATGATTTTGGATGTCCATGTTTTTTCGACCAATATTCTAGAACAGTCGCCGAAGCAAACGCAAAACAATCGCCACAATCACCCTGGTCTTTTACAGGAGTCACATATGAGTTTCCATTATGATTGCGCCAATCTATAGGTGGTAAACTGTGAGAGGGTTCGTGTTTATGAACATTTCCATATGAACGAGTCACTTTACGATGTGACGATAAAATCAAAGGTACATTGCGTTTCAATTCGTGCACAAATCTGTCGGAACGCGAAGTTAGGCCGAAACTAACCTTCCCATGTGTTTTGGTCGATGTTAGCAACTTTGAACGTCTCAAATTCATTTCTGCCGAAGAGGAATACGTCCTATTGTGTTTTCGCATGTAATCACATAGCCAGACTTCATGGTTATCGGCCGTACAATGTTCATGCGTATATGACTGGGCGCATGGCAAGATCATACCACAAAAATAGAATAAGAAAAGAATACGCATTTTATTTATATAACCTCTATTTATATTCAAAAAATGTTCTCGTTGCCACTTGCTCCCCCTCTACCAAAAAAACATAAAGATGGTATGTCCTACACATTTGGCCCTCATATGCTTCCTACAACCGGTGGATATTATTTTGAAGGAGATAGTAGAGTGGTCAGGGCGTCTGCAGATAGAATAGAACGTTTTGATGGACCCGTTCCCACATGGCTTGTTGCGGATTGGATGCTCGCGCGAAAGAGAGGAGAACCATTGTCTGCATTTGCCCAAGAAGTTTTGAAAGAACCTCAGACATCGATCGGACTGCAATGGCTGAACGATTTTACGTGTCAATAAGTCTCTAGATACATACATGCTCTTTTGATAGCGAATAATAGATCCTGTAGGTTTTGAATTTGATAATATGTACCGGTTGATGTCAAAATAACTTGAGATGCTAAATCAAACAAAGGTTTTTCATCGACCCTACCTATTATTTCACCATATATATGTTTAAAATCTAAATCTATTTGCTTTATTTTATTACTAAACATACTTCCAGCTGGTGGCAACGGATGTCCGAGTTTAATGAGACCTAGTTTGAACCTAGAAGTATATTTTTCAATTTCATTCAACATTATATAATTGGCGGCAACGACTATTTATATCGCTTACAGTTCTTTTAATGTCGCTCTATAAATCATATTCTCCAAAAACATTATGGCTATCTACTCTGAAATTAGTACATGCGTTCTTCCACACACCGCCGAATTTGCCCGCAGATCCCGCTAGCTATTTCTCTGAAGTGATACGAGCCCATAAATGGATAAAGAATGATCTGTCGGGACATTTTGAACAAGTGGTGGTCAGCGAATCCAGTGGCGCGACGATCGGACAAATTCACGCGAGTTTGCAAGATTTATCTCAAACACTTTTTGACTGTAAGTCTGAGTGGCCGGCGACAGTAAAGGGGTGTCAGTTACACACTGAAGAATTGACGTTGAAATTATCTGGTTCTTGGAATTGTAGAATTGTATAGTACTAAAATTTTGGTAATGACTAAAAAATTGGTCTTTCATTTGCTAAAAAATTGGTAATTTTATGGACTAAAATTTTGGTGATTTCTTTTTATATGTGTCTACAATAATGATGTAGGAACTGTATGATGCCTGTGAGCATCGCTAATTTTTCGGGGGAATCTTTAATGCTTTCGATTGTTCTTAGGCCTGCAAATGGATTTGGCATATGACCATCCAATTTCCTGTCGTTTTTCTGTAGTTCGGCGCGAATATAACTCATGAGCGCGAATGAATCTATGGAATTTTCTGCTCCGGCTTCTGTAGCAGGGGAAAGTACTTGTGTGACCCAACCTGTATATGGTGTTTTTTTTTGCTGTGTTGGTTCCCGTTTGACTCTCTTGTTTTCTCTAGAAGACCTTGTTCTTGTTCCTGCCGACCTTTTGGATCTCTTTTGATGCACAAAGTCGTCGGGTATATATGGAAGTGACACAGAGGTGTTTTCAGTGATTCGTACTGTAATTCTGTTGTCAATGGGTATGCTATGTATGTTGATGTTTCTGAAGCAATGCGAATATAATCTTTTGGGTAAAGATACGAATTGATTGTTGGAACCGAGTACTTTGTGGTAATATGTGTTTGTACCCGTCTCTCTGGTAATAAAAACATTCGACGGTTGAATCACGGAGCGCAGGTCTCTGGATTTTGTCGAGCAATTCAGTTTGATACCTGGATAAACGATGCGTTCGTCTGTGTTATCGGTTCTAGGCACTTGTTTGTTATACCATCGGCTGAAGCTTTCTTGTGTTAAAGGCGGTAGAGTAAAGTCCATTCGATTTTTTAATGTTGAAAGTTGTCCCTTATAGTAAATAACGTTTTTTACTAAATTTTGGTTTAGTACTAAATTTTGGATTCGTCACATTTGTATGACATATGTATTTTTTTTTTATATTCTAAAAATATATTGTATAAAGCAAGATGGCGATGACCCATATGGAACCACTTGCCCAATGGGGAAAAAATCCCCATACTATTTCAAAGTCCGACCTTTTTCAGGGAGATATTAAAGACTATGCAGTATTCCATATCCCTCGGAGCATGTTCAGACAAGCCGCGTCAACGTTTTCTGACGTTCGGCACGCTGATTCTTCGGCCCGCTATGACGAGATCGCGTTGCAATTATTTCTTCAAATGTTGTTTGAGACGGCCCATTTGGAAGAGGATCAAATAGCAAACATTGACATTTATCCTTATATGAAATGTTGGCTTGAGTGGATCCCATCCCAAACTCTAAAGGATAATGCAGTGGGTTATCGTATTCATGCGGTCTCATTACACAAGGATGTCAAATTTGGCACTGCTTTGAACCGTTTATTGTACGAAACCTCTAAAACCCATAAAGACTCTATGAACCGCAAGATGAATTCGCGTAAAGTGGATCCTTTGTCGGGTCTGCATCCCTACCAAAAGTGGATGCGCGTTTCTGGCATTGAGATGTATATTCGCACGATTTGTGACCGCTATGCCGGTTCTCAAGAGTATACCTCTATAATGGACCGCTTATTGAACCCAAAAGTGCCACTTTATAACGATGGTAATTTTGCAAATCCTAACAAAGTCTTTAATATCGCTCGTGCGATGGACCATGTGCCGGATACTGCCGAACCCGCATTCAGCTCTCTGGATTCCTACACTGATGGTGGCAATGCGCCGGTCACGCTTCTCAAATTCCCCTCTGCAGAGCATGTGATGCTGTTGACGCCATCGCAATTGCATCCCAAAGTCTTTTGCAGTAAATATTTGCCCGATCATCAGCATTGGATGGAAGTTCAGCGCGCCATCCCCGCAAAAGAGCTGGAAGACGATTACGATCCAAATTGTGAGACCGAATACGACATTCGTACGCCAGCCGACCTTGAAAGAGCACGGCTCGAAGGACTCACAGACCGCTCGGCATTCGCGTCTCTTTCTGCACAATCCAAGGCAAAATATACTCAGGATGTCCTCGAAACTGAACATACGGATGATTTTCCCGCTGCTTACCGCGAATTTCAAGAATGGGCAGTCCATGCTATGAAAACTCAGTGTTTGGACCCCGACGCTTGTATTTCAGATGTCGTCTCCAAAATGATTACTTGGCGCGAAAATCACCCAGAAGCAGCCGTTATCAAACATACCATTACCGACGAATCACTCTCAGTGTTTGCGAATCGCGCAATAGCACTTATGGAAGGCTTCGAACAATATTATTTGATTTCTACAGCTCATCGTATGATGTTTCTGATTCATCACGCTCGCTATGATTCATTCCGCCGTGACTTTGGTCTTCACTTTAACTGTTTTCAGGCCGGGGATGGAGCTACAAGCAAGTCATTCTTATTCCTCATGATGGAAAAAGAATCTATTCCGGGAACGATCGAAGTTCTAACCTACCAAACAGGCAAAGCGGATGCGGTAGACGGTAATCGCAATGATGTGACGACCGTTTGCCACGAAGCGCCCCCTGGTATGTTTCGCACTGGCAAGAATCCTAATGCGGATTCGACGCAAGAAGCAATGTTTAAGGAAAAGCTGACATCGCAAAGAGTGACAGCCAAGGTTTGGTGCCAAGACGAAGGTACTGGCCGCCGTTCGGCACGTCTTACCAAATCAGAATGTGTGGGTGTATGGATGGGAGCCACCAATGATCCACCGTCCGAAGTCGAAGAAGCACTCAAGACTCGTTTCTTTTGGGGCAATTTCGAGCAGCAGCAGCGTCGTGGTCGCGATATTGACGACTGTATGAACGGTGAGCGCATGATGTCTACCGCGGACAAATCCTTGCGCAAGCGAATGTTCCTTGAAGCTCAAGAAGAACAGTATCGTGTTATGCTTGTCGAAAAAGCTATTTGGTGCAAAGTCATCAAAGATGTGAATATGACAGCTTCCAATATTCTTATTCCACGTCTCAAGGCAAAAATGACCAAAAATTCAATTATTAGTCCCGGACCGCGTGACTGGGAACGTGTTAAGATCTTCTCGCGTTGCATGGCCATTGTGACTGCAATTGAACGTGTCTGTAATCTTCCGGGCGGCGCTTGGTACGGTCGCCCATTTGCCGAGGAATGTTTGCCCGAATTGGAACCTTATCTTCGCGTCACGGAAGAGATGGTCATCTTTGTACTGTCTTTGTTGTCGGATCAGTTTCGGTCACCGGTCGAACATAAGATCTTGAATACGATTTACAACATGGAAAAACGGTCTCCCAAGTTTTCAGACCCAAACTCGGATGAATCCTGTCATGATTACGTCAAATTGCCGAAACTCCGACAACTCAGCAAAAAGATCAATTCCAGAATTCCACTCGAAAAAGGAAGAACATCGACCAACAACATTGAAAATTTCATTCTCAATATGGCCAAACACTCTGTTCGTTCACATAAATACAAACCAAGGCCTGTCATGGATGGTTCCACCACTTCCGAAGACCAATTCCCCGTCGAAGATACGCGCAGTAAGAAAAAAAACATCAAACAATCCTGCGTGGTCACTCATGAAGGAGTATTCATTCATGTCTCCCATCTAATGGCCCATCGCGAGGACTCTTCGGACAACGTATTTCAAATTTTGTCATCGGAAACGCATGCTCATTCGGACGAAAAACGCATGTTTACCGCCTGTCCTGTGTCCAACAAATCTTTTCACGTTTTTCGGGTCATGGATCGCACACCCGGTGGCCCACAATTAAATTACAAAAACGTACTGGCCAATTCAGAAACGTCCAGATGGATCACGCGCACGTCCACAGCGGCCGCAGAAACTCGCACCAGAGGCGGATACAGCATTAAAACAGATATCGACAAAGAAGTCGCTGGTAAATGGTCTACTTTGATCGGAAAACCATGCTACACGCCCGTAGAGATGACCCAATCCGTCGTGGACGCCGAAGAATACGACCGTCCCGATATTAGCTATCCTGAAGACCTCATTCCCAATAGCAAGCGCGCAGCGGGTGAAGATTCGAACTCTGACGAAGAATTTGAACAGCCTAGAAAGCGCCAGCGGATTGTTGCCGAACCATAAAAACAAATCCTAAAATATTCCGTTAAGATTATATAAACGTATCTTTTTTTTAGTTATATGTGTGGTATTCTTGCTGTATTAAAGTCTGTCGGCACCATTCGTTTAGAACCTTTGAAACGCAGAGGTCCAGATGAATCTGGCTTCTATGAGGACGACGATATCTACATAGGACATACACGTTTGTCTATTGTGCATCCCGAAGCCGGTGCTCAGCCCATTCGTTACAATGGGTGGATCGCAGCCATGAACGGTGAAATTTACAACGCAAGTCCGGAGCAAAACGAGACAGACTGTCATCATCTAGTGAAAGCAGTTGTAGAACATGGTCCTTTAGCACTTTTACAAATGGATGGCGTCTTCTCTTTCTTTCTATATCATACAGAAACAAAAAGAATCATCATGGGACGTGATCCTATCGGCGTGACACCCATGTACTATTCAGAGTCATGTGTATCTTCTCTTTTGACGTGTATTACTGGCGGAACCGCCCGCGCTGTGCCCACGGGTTCTGTTGCGTCCTTTGTGATAGGTGAGACTCCTATATGGCAAAAGTATACATCACCTTACAAGTTTTTGCCAGACTCTGACAAGACAGAATCCTTAAAGTTTCTAATGTACAAAGCAGTTACCAAACGTCTAATGGGCGATGTGCCATGGGGCGTTCTCCTTTCCGGAGGATTAGACTCGTCTATTGTAACCGCTATAGCCTGCAAAATAGCGGCGGCGCATCGGCCGGATTATCCCAAGGTTCATTCCTTTTGCATTGGCCTAGAAGATTCGCCAGACGTAAAGCAAGCAGAGAAACTCGCCAAAGATCTTGGAACACATCACACGTCCATCATATATACCATTCCAGAGGGTATATCTGCTGTGGAATCCGTAATACGCGCAGTGGAGACCTATGACGTCACAACGATTCGCGCTTCGGTGCCGATGTGGTTGTTGGCGCGTGCCATTTCTAAGCGAGGTATCAAGGTAGTCCTTTCTGGAGAAGGTTCGGATGAATTATTTGCCGGTTATCTCTACAATTTATATTGTCCGAATGCCTCTGAGATGGAAGCCGAATGCAAGCGCAAAATTTCACAATTATATGCCTACGATTGTCTTAGGGCAAATAAATCGATGGGAGACTTTGGCGTAGAAACCAGAGTCCCATTTCTAGACCAAGACGTCGTGGACTATGCCATGAATGTGATGGATCCCACTTTAAAGTTATCCGGGACACATCCCGATGGCCAGAAAGCGGAGAAATGGTTTCTAAGAGACCTTTTTAGAGATGAACTTCCGGATTATATTGTGGACCGAACAAAAGCTCAGTTTTCGGATGCGGTGGGTTCTTCTTGGATTGATGCGCTTCAATCGTTCGCCGAGCAAGTGACAGACGAGCAGATGGCCTCCGCAGCAGAAAGATGGTCCTTTCAAACACCGGATACCAAAGAGGCGTATTTTTACCGCGATATATTTTCAAAACATTTTGGAGATATTGAGGGCGCCGAGGAGACGGTGATCTTTCAACCCTCGATAGCATGCTCCACAAAACAAGGTATTTTATGGCATGAAAATTTTAAGAAATGTGTAGATCCTTCTGGCGATGCAATCCAACGGGCTTTTGAATAACCGTAGTATTTATAGAAAGAATATCCTAGTAACATGCAGAAAAAAGAGTGGGTCCAGAGGATCGAACAAACTCTTGCAACTCATCAACCATTTGTTGCAAGAGTCGTCGAAGAAAATAAAGCGCCGCTCGTTTTTGCCGCAGATGTCTTTAGAAGAAGAAGATATGACGTCACAATGTCTTTAGAGGCATCTCAAACAGGAAAAGCGGTTCTGCATGTCTGCATACCTCCATATGCATCCGCCCTTGAGTTTACAGTACGTCGCAATCAAACTCCCGAATCGATTTTGCAAGATATGCAATCCGTGTCAGTAGACTCTGTGACGATAAGAGGATGTGGTACAGTTATTAACACAGTGTGTAAAGTCGTTGAAGTAGCGATACACAGCGGCTGGTTTATAGAGAAAAACGTTTTGAACACTTTAACACAAACAGGTACAGATAATATAAAACAGCGAAACACTACACTTTTAGTTGTTCTGCGTAGGGGATCAAGTATGGATAGTATATAAAGACATCTTTTTTTTTTAATCATAATGGCTTCTACCGAATCTCCTAAACAATCTTCCAAACTTCAAGCACTCAAAGCATGCTGCTGTTTCGGCTGTTGTGCCGGAAAAAAACTTACCGTAGGTAATGGACTTTTGGTCGCGAGAGGTGTCTTTGGCGCTATTGCAATGGTCCATGTCCTTATCACCTTTATTCTATTGGGCGCGCAAATGGACGCAGCCAATTTCCCAGGTTCCAACTTGGTCCTCGCCGAATACTCGGCCGAAGCAGGCACCCATCAGGACGCCGACCGCGAAGGTCAATACGTACAAAAATTAGACGGATTCATTCTTGCAGATACGCCAGGTTGTTCAAACTTTTTGGTGGAAGAGTCTAGTTTCAAAGTGACACCGACCATGTGCAAAGCCGGCAAAGAAGAAGAAAAAGACAATAAAATTCAAAAATGGAATCAGGGATGGGCCGTTGTACAAGATTGCGAACGCTCAGAGACAAACCCGTCTGAATGCGCCCCATTCGGTTCCTCAAATGCTCTATCTGTCTTTGGACAATTGACATTCGCCGTTCTTGCTGTGCAAGTTATCCTTTTCACAGCTCATACCTGTGTATCGGTCTACGAACAGGCAAAAGAAGGTAAGACCGGTTCCACTGTGGCCATTCTCAAGGCTGCGGGTGCCAAAATACAACTCACTCTCGGACTCACGATCACATGGTGTATCGTAGGCGTTATCCTTTTCGCGGCATCTCTCGAGGCTTGGGTCGCATTCTGTGACAAAATTGATACGGGTCTGGGACGCATGATCGATAATGGAACCAGGGCCTGTGCCACCTCCATGTGCACCTATTCATTCGGATCACTCTTTGCCACTATTACGTTTGCAGTTGTATGGTACAGAATTCCACACCTTCTCACATGGTGCGGTGTTCTAGAAGCTGTATAAACTATTCTTTTGAGACAATTCTGTCTTTAAAAGAATTTCAATTGATTTATCCAAAGAGTTTGTAAGGCAGGGACGCAAAAACCCATGACGGTTATAACATCTTTGTATTCTGGACCGATGTTTATCCGTTTGAGTTGGAAAAATCGTGCCCACCAGCCAGATACTATCTATATAGGATTCCAATTGTTTGACGGCGGCGGACACTTTTAAACAAGACAAAGCATGTTGGTCATGATACAACACGACGGCGGCATCCATAAATGGCAACAAATCTTTCGATAATTCTGTTACGACTGGATGCTGATTGGCACACCACAATTTCACATTGATTTGCAATTTTCTTGGCCAGAGAATCTTTTGTATAGAACCCTGTTGCAAGGAATATTCAAGATCATATTGGCCAAAATTTTGGCCAGTCATCTCGGCAGACATCGTAGACAATACAAATATATTAAAATCCATTCTATTTCTATTACATACCTTTTATACTATTTGCGTTTCTTCTGTTCGGTGGTTTTTCTGAATCACATACACTGTATACAACATCTGAATGGGCACCAAAATACAAAACCCTTCGTGCACTAAAAAAATCCAACACCAACGAATACTCCCATCCAATGAAAAATTGCGCTGAGTTACCAAACCAAACAACACACATCGGAGAACTGCCCTCAAAGGATGATCTACATAAATATTTGAAGGATTCATCCAGCGCAAAGACCAACACAGGAAAATCCAACATGTCCAACGCCATTTTTTGAAATAAAATTCAGATATGACCGATATAAACACCGCCACATGATGTAATAACGTTGGTAAAACCACACCGTCCACCTCGGCCAATCCTAATAAAAACATAAAGGCTACAAGACCCGAAGCCACATGAAAAGGCATTGGCACCGGACAAAATGATATTAAGACTGTCTGTACAGCCAATAACTGTTCCCTATACGGGACGGGCAAGAAAAAGTGTGCCAATAATAACGGCCATCCAGCAAGTCGCCACCATGACATTCATTCTACAAACATCCAGACTTTATACTTCAAGCAGTAAAATCTTAAAATATAAAGAACATTCTATTCTTAATTTCAAACTTTATTAAAAAACAAAAATGCCACCATTGGCACCTCTGCTTCATTCACAACACAGACCAGATGTACAGATAAACGAAAATACTGAATCGTTGTGTTTGGGCGGAATATTCATAGTTTTTGCTGTCATTCTTTTATTATGCTGTGTCCAAAGACGATCCGTACAAAAGGCCGCGTATATAGAACATCTACCCCGCGGGACAAAGCTCTACACATTGGACGGGCGGGAGATTGTCATACCTTAGGGCTAGGAATCACGCGCATTTGACCAGATCTTTGACGACGAAGATGACTTTTCTTTTCAACTCTGGCCATAATATAATATAAAAACCCTAAAACACACAATAGAAACCCAATAATAACCAACATTTGCTCTATATGAGTGAATTCAAAAGGAGGGTCATCGTCATTGGCTTTCACATCACTCGTATTAAATGTTCGATTCATTCATAGTACATATATACATGGGTAAAAAAATCTAAAATATGCGTTTCTTTTTCTATTTTATGTCTGAATGAATTGCTTAAAAGTTGGCTTTTGTTTCTTTGCTGGTGCCGCTTCGTTCGCTTCAGCAGGCCGTTTTTTTGAGCCTCCGATCTCCGCACCATCCGATGGAAGTTCGGGCGGAGGAGGTGGCGCTTCAGCAGGCCGTTTTTTCGATCGACCGATCTCTGCACGAATTTTCATCAGTAATTGTCCCAGCCAATCGCCGCCAGGTAATGTCCAGCTATTCCCACTACCTCGAATAGGCTTTTCGTGCAACTCTCTAGAGCCAGTAGACAATAAAAGCGAACGGTACGGTTCCAGGGAGTACTTTTTCCTCAAACATTCTTTCATGAATCGACGCTTGTCATCATCAGACAACTCTGGCAGCACATCGATGGCGGCCAATCCTAGCTTTTCCCGGACAACCTTTTGTCTGCGTTTCGATGTGCCTGTGAGCTTACCCGATTTGCGGCGTACCATTGAACCTAATAACTGTGCCAGAATGCCGCGAATGGGCTCTCCGTCGGGCGTGAACCAATACCTTAACTTGGCGGGCGTCCATTTTTTGCCAGGTTGTAGGATCTGCAACCACTCAAGAAAAGTTTCACGGTCGCAGCTCTTTAGACTTTCGAAGAGGTCTTTCATAGCCTGCTGGGGGAAGCGCGCGCCCATATAGTCGAATTCTGCACCGCCCATAAGGTTCGAAAGGCCTTGGAAGCCATTCTTGAATGTCTTACTATTGAAGTGAATGACCACCATATTTTATAGAATGGTGCGCACTAATATAGGACTAAAAAATTGGTCCATGACTAAAAATTTGGTCAAATTTTAGTTGTTAAAAAAATCTTTACTTGACTGTGCACCATTCTCCAATATTAACCGACGTTCTTTTAAATATACATTCAAATTCTTTCTTTGTCGGATAACTATACCAATTTTTGAACACAAACATGTCTAATGCTGCCTGCGACACGTCTTTGGCAACATAGTCATGTTTTGCGAAGAATTCTTCTTTTTGTTCATATGCTTTTAATAGTTGATTTGCTTCAACTTCGTTGTTTATTTTGTCGATTGTGACGAGATCTCTTAAAGCCACCTTCACCAAAGCATTCATGCTAAGTTTTTTAAATCTGTATGATTTCATTTTTTCCATAAAGTCACTGGGTTTGAATAGTTCATGTAGAGGTAGACCTATTGAACAAACAACAGCCATGGCTCTGATTCCGCCTATGACAGTATTCTCGTCAAAAATAATTTGGAGTTGTTTTCCAAGTTTTTGCAGATGAATGGCATGTTTTGAGGCATGTGTCCATGAAAAGGTCGTTATTTTTTGCGGTGGGTCGAAAGCTGCCCGGTGTAAAACGCATACAAAGTCTGTGACAGAGTTTGAAACAATGTGTTCGTGCATGGATGAACCTCGAAGTGTTTGAAATTTGTTGAGAACTTCCGCAGTGTTTGGCGTGGGTGTCACGGTGGACGCCCACGCATGAACCCAGTCCATCGAAACTTGTTGGTCGATATTTTTTATAAATGCGTCAATTCTTGGCCGGCTTCTTTGTGCCATTATCATGTCTGTATATAGTTGCCACCCATTTAAACATATGGCGTTGAATTCGGCGGTGCTTGCTCTTCTAGCATCGATTCTTTTGGCCAATGCCTCGTCAGACGGTGTTTTTAATGTTGACGCAAGTGTTCGCGGTGTTTCCACATTGTGTGGTCTCATTCTGGGCGTGGCAACATACGCAGAAGTGGATTCTGTTATGACCGCCGAGCTTTTCTCTTCCGCCGAGCTTTTCTCTTCTAAAGATATGGGCCTTACGATTTCCCTCATGAGAGCAACGAGATTGAATTGATTTTCCGTTGTGATTTTATCTTGATCAGGCAGGCGGCCATATCTCTTGAATTCTGTGTACATTTTGAAGACTTTTGTTTTTGCATCCATCGTTTTGTCAGCACGATCCCATATATATAGTCGTTAATAGAATCAAAAAATGTCTACTTCCAAAAAAAGGTCTCGCGATCTCAACCAGCAAGTGAAGGATGAGGATCGTAAGCGGCAAAAGGTACATCAACGGGGTGGTCGCAAGGTATCCATTCTCTTCGATGGCCGCGGCATTCAAAACGCGATCGTTCGGAATATAAAGCGTGAAGATACGGCTTATATCGTCGGATGTGTGGCATGGTTATCCAACAAGCGTATTCTGAAGAACATGGCCGAACAATTGAAGGGCGTAACGATAATTACGACGACAGATAAACTGACAAAACGTCGTAAGAATCAACAGGCTTATGCCAAGCTGTCTGGATGTTTTCAAGGGGGTGTCATACGGACAGTCGGCGAGGGCCGTGGACGTTTCAAGTCGCTCATGCATCATAAGTTTTTAATTGGGTTATCGCCCGCGCGCGAGCCTCTTTGGGTCATGAATGGTTCATTCAATGTAACGGAGAGTGCGGTCACAAATATTGAAAATGTGATGATCTTTGACGACAAAGAGATTTCGACGACTTTTTTTGAAGAATTTAAACGTTTACATAGAATTTCGAAAGCATTAAAGATAAGAGCTTAAACATTAAAGGGTTCGCTGTGTATTTTTTTAACCTCTGTGGATAGTATATGTACTATGGTTGCTGCCGTTACCGCTAGCCCTGCAAAAATCCATCCCAAAGGCTGGTCGTATTGTGCATACCAGTACGGAAGTCTTCCGCTAATGGAACGGTGTCCAGAACCTACATAAATGGCCAAGAATAAATTATAAACGACTGTATAAACAATAGGTTTCCACAGATCTTTCTGGTATATTTTATAAGGTTGTAGAACCAGAGCAATGGCGTTGAGTCCATGGGTGACAGTAGTGAGCACAATATTGGTAATGGGTGCCGAGGTGGCCGCCGGAGCAATGAGAACCCAAAATCCAACACAAACGACGATAGCAGGGGCATAAATAAAAGGGAATATTTTTTTGGCGAGCGTCGCCTTTTTGGCGACAATAAGTCCAAAAAAAATGGTTTCTAGGGTAAACGTCCACATTGTATAATAGATAAATATAAAATGGCCCTCTCTAAAAAAGTCAAAGAGAAGGACTACTGAAAATAGAATAAACCACAATTCATTCATCAAGTATATCATTAGAGGTTTATATAGTTAAAGTGTACAATACGTCCAACGAGTATCTTCGGCGAAAGCTCTGAGAGATGTGAATGCTCCATTGGTTAGTTTATCCACTAGTTCCGGCAATTCATCTTCTACAAATCTTTTGAATTTTTCAGGAGGAACACGGGGCGTATCTGACAAAAACAAACTCCGACAGCTTGGTTCTTCTCTTAAAGCAAAAAAGACTAAAGCATGTTTGCCGACACGATCATCAGACATCCTCACCTTTTGAAGCATTTGTTTTAAACGAATAGAACGACCATCGTATTTGGTGGACACATGCTTGATCACCCGGTCTACAATATCGTTTAAAGTAGAAGCCTCATTGTTGTTAATCATATGATATAATAAATCCTTTTTTTCTCTTTCCACCTCGAATTGTTCCATCGATTTGTATATGGACATCTCGACTTTATGGTTTATAATTAGGTCGCTATGTACGATCCGTCGCGCCCGCGAATGGATTTCAAAACGAGGCAGAGTATATCCGAGTCCCAAAAAATATGAATGCAAAATTTTGAGACGTTTGTCAAAGTTTGCGGCTTCTTTGTTCAATGTAAATTAGATCCAACATATGTCAAGACGATCGACAAACAATTAGAGAGGCCTGTCAATAAAGAAGTTGTCATCCTTGTCAAACACGTGAAAGCATTCCATTCCATGAGGAAAACATTATGCGGAACCATCATGAAAAGACTCAATTGCAATCGAGTCTTAAACATATTACTAACCGGTTCGGGATGTGTACAATACAAATCAGTTCCAGAAAAATCAACATGCGCTATCTCAAACACGCCTCTCAAAACAAACTCAGGCATACTCCTCGTAGTGGACTCGACAAAATTAATCACAGTGCACACCAGATACAAAATTATACTCTATCATTTCTGGACCATTGTCCACATGCCAGAACAAATTGGACTCGAAGCTGTTAAATGGCTTAATAAACAACATTGGTGGCAGAATGGGACGTTTAACGACATTAAACAATGCACACCAAGAGTATTGAATTATAATGAACAAGTTTTTGTAAAAAGTCTTTACGTTAAATTGAAAACAATCGCCGAATATGTCGAAACCGACTTTAAAACACTACCACTGACTGTCAAATAATCACATATACTCGACCTCGGACTTTAGAACCGTGGCATGGCTTTTAAAAAGTTCGTCGATATGCTTCTTGGTAGCAGCCAAGGTTGCTAAACTTTTATCAGAATGCGTAATTCGTAAGTGCGCGTCATACTCTGGAAACGCCTTCCCAAATACCCAAGCACGGCGAACAAAACTATCGAAATTCACCAATTTAGACCGGTTTAAGACGCGATCATTGTGCCCAAGTACGTCAAATGTCTTGCGCAAGCTTCTGGCGGACTGATGGAGCTGATCCTCCTTCATTGTCTTGACGTCGCCGACTTTCAATCCCATCTGCTCAAACACTGATTTCAAGACTATGACAGACACAAATTTATCAGAATGTCTCGTTTCAAACTCAATCTGGATACGTCTCGAATGTTCTGGTGTTAATATAGGGTCTACGCCATTCTTACGGCGTTCTACAGACAATTTCAAGCGCTTTGGGCCTTTCATATAGGCCTTACGCAACTTTTTCCACTCCTCGCCAGCCTTCTTTTTGTTCTTCCTCCTTTTCTTTTTGACCATTGCAATTTCAGTGTTCGATGACCAAAATTTTGGCAAATCAATGACCAAAATTTTAGTCACAATAATGACCAAAATTTTAGTAAACTATCAATGACCAAAATTTTAGTAAACTATCAATGACCAAAATTTTAGTAAACTATCAATGACCAAAATTTTGGCTATTTAAACCGTATCCCTTCAAACATATGCAACTTTTCAAAAATATTGCCTGGAAAACCCATTTAGTCGAAGAACCATTCGTCGATAACTCTGGAATACAACACACAACTGCCCATTACGTCATTTCCGACTGGAAGATTCCATTCACGTTTGAAGAATGGTGCAAAGAAGCTGGACTAGCACCAACTGACAAAAATATACCCGAAAATATATACGAACATTGTTCTGAAAATTTGACACGGCCAGCATGTAAACAAATGGTTATGGAAGCAGCTACTAGGCTAGAATGCGACCCCGGGTTTATCAAACCATATGAAAAAATGGCGTCTTTTTACATTCTAAGACTTTTAGCCGGTATACCTCGCCAAGAAGTGTGGCACAAATGGCCAAAAATACCAGTCACAGACGGCCTTCTTAAAGATGAAATATTCTGCCTATGTTTGATGGCATTGCATCCGGTACTGTACGGGAAATTGCATCCACATGGCAGAAACAATCGCAGAGTAGCTTTGGAAGCAATCGCGCGCTGGGATCTGCCCAAGTTTTCAATGCTTCAGTTCGCACATCCATATGCCATGCGATCCTTCAATGGCGAAGACATTCATCCCAATGTCATTGGGCTCAAATTACAAGCACACACCGATACAGAACACCAATATTGGCTATTCGATGATTATTCAGTGATTACAAGAGTTATTGGACCACCAGGAAAAAGAAAATGGCATGAATTAGAGTTTGCTGGGCCATCTGCAGTGAACAAGATCGTGCGCGAGCGCAAAAAACACAAGTCTGCTATAGAACCTTTGCTACCTTTTCTAGAAAGAAATCAATATTTTTCTAAATAATATTCATAATCTATCTACAGAATTTCTTCAACTTCTTACTAGCCTTGTGTAAGCCCTTTTTAATGTCCTTTTTAAGCTTTTTCGTGTTTTGAGACACAAACAGAAGGCCGAGACTGGCCCAGACATCCAAATCTAAGGCGTCTTTATGTTCATCACTATTGTACTTTTCTTTATAATAGGAAGGTACGCGCTCATGTTCGGGTTCTTTTCCATATCTTTGGTGCAAATACTGCGTAGAGTACTCAATTCTCTGTCCCACAGTACCAATGGCGCGAAGGGTGACCACTGCGGCGAGATGAATGAGTGTTTCTTTCTCATAGACGGTTTGCGGAGTGTAGTATGACATGTTGGTGGTAAATGTCGGGCTGGTAAATGTCTGGCCAAATTTTTGGTGAATCAGTCTGGCCAAATTTTTGGTAAATGAAAGACCAAATTTTTGGTAAATGAAAGACCAAAATTTTGGTAAATGAAAGACCAAAATTTTGGTAAATGAAAGACCAAAATTTTGGTAATCAGTCGGGCCAAAATTTTGGTAAATGTTCATGAGAAGAATCGATAAGTCGAACAAAAATAACTTGAAATCACGGACCAAATTTTTGGTAAAATAAGTATAAAGCAAAAAAATAATTTTTATATATGTCATTCCTCCGATCAAATCTAGAAGATGAATTTTCAGAAGTGATCACAGGTTTAAATGCACCCTGGTCTACATTTTACAAAAATTTACACAAAGATGTCCCTGCCCTCATGCACATTATTGGGGACGCCCCAATAGATATTTCAGGTGTTTGGTACCAAGATCAACAATATAATATGGCCATGATCGCAACACTTGTTTCGGGTCCAGTGTCAAATTTCTTAAAAGCGCTACACGGACTATTTATCACATGCACTTCGGGTGTGTTAAACCCATTGCTCACTAATCATTTGGACAATTCATGGCTGGAATGGCTTTTAAAAGCAAATATATGTCACGAGCCGGCCTTCCTGTACATATGTCACCGTTCGTTAAAAACAGTGGCTCAATTTCTTCTCGACGAAATAGAAACAGGTGGTCATAACGACTGTCTTTCATATACGAATGCCCAAGGAGAGACGGCTCTGCATATTGCAGTCAGAAAAAGACAATGGCAATGGGCCAAGACATTAATCGCGAAAAACGTGTCGCCGTATCAGAAAAACAAGTCAGGAGAATCTGCTTTAATGTTGGTGGCGCCTTTCCATGACAAATTAGAAGACTTTAAAGTAGAACCGTTGTCAGATTGGTACAACGAATTACACGACACCCTTCCGTATGGAAGGCAAGCGCCCGAATTTTGTCGTAAATGTCTAGAACTGGGAGCGGATTTCAATCAAGTTGTTCTATATGATTCGCCCGTAGACTCATTGCAAATATTTGCAGAAGCCGGTCTTGATATGAATCTTGGACCTTTGCCAGAATTGTCAGCGGAACAGAGGCGCATCGTATATATGCACGGAAGGCGGCCAGACGACTGGAAACTCGTCTTGGATGCCTTTCAAGAATCTGAGAAATGGCCCGGTAAACTATTCGCTCTTCATTCGGGTGGTGAGGTTACGGAGGATATGCGCGTCTGTCTAGCCAATAGACGCGCCATTAGTCAACCGTCATTAGATTTACAAAAAAAATAAATATTCATTGTATTATACCTTTATTAATAACGCCTTTCTTTTGAAGTTCTCTAAGTTTTTGGCGCATATCAGCGATGCCAGCGTTCATCTGCATACCTCCGAGATCAACACCGTTTTTCTTTAGTTCTCGTAACAGTGGCTTCATTTGTTCTTTTGACCAATTATCGTAAAAATCTGTTTGTCTATTATTTCTAGTGCTTCTTCGAGGTGCTGCCGGCTCTGGTTCATCTTCGTCTGATGAAACATTCGGATCGTCCGCCTGGATTGGCGATGATGGCCGCGAAGATGTCGGAGAATTGGTCGGAGAATTGACCGGAGAATTGACCGGAGAATTGACTGGTGAATTGACTGGTGAATTGACTGGGGAATTGATTGGGGAATTGATTGGGGAACCACTTGGTGAAGATATGTTAGATGATGCAACCAGCGCAGGACAAGGACGACTGATTTTATCGGCAATGACTTTAATATTTGCAAGTAATGACCGCATATATTGATAGTGTGTCGTTTCTGAGACGGTTGCCATCTTCAATCTTGTTTCGGATAGTTTGAATAAATGTTCCAAAATTTCCTTATAATCTGATAGTTTTTCGAACATTTCTCTGGCTTTTTCGACCAGTGGCATCGCCGGTATCTGCGTTTTAGTGCGTGTGGCTTGGTAACAGTTGATTTGCGCTTGTAAAAATTCTAGTTGAAAGATGTTTTCTTGCGCCATTTTTTCAAAATATTCGATGTCCTTTTTCATGGGTCCCCACTTGGCATTTAAGTTTTGGACAGATTGTTGTATTTCTGTCGTATCCAAAGGTGGTGTTATTCCTGGAGGTGTGTCGTTGTTAAACCATGCAAATATTTGTTCAAATGTTCCAAGATTGCCTTGAGCGATCAAAGCTGCCACGCTTTTTTCTATCGATACCGATGTTTTTGTCGCAGTTTCCCACCACAATTCTGTTTGTGTGAGATGTCTTTGTATTTCATGATGTTTTTTCGCGACCATTTGTATCTTGGCTGTCAACACGACTTTCCGCAACGGCTGATAACTTGACGGGTATTGAATGCCTCTTTCTCGCGCCGATTTGGATAAAATCTCACATGTCATTTTCCCACGTTCGTATGTAGCGATCGCACCAAAATCTTTTTTGAATTGCGCCATTGTCCATTCTGGTTCTTGAAAATTCCCATTTGGGTCGGCGGCCCTGGCTTGTTGAAGACGAAGACGAATGGCTAAGGCAGATTTTGATTTGTAAAAGTCGTCTACCATATCTTCCATGTCTTTCATCTTTTGAAAGTGCGGATCGTCGGCAATCTTTTCCAATTGATCCGTAGATAACCGCAATTGACGTGCGAAATTGAGGTAGGGTTTTGCAATATAGTGTTCAAGATCGCTGATCGTATGAATGGTATCCGCGATGTCATTTTTATTTTCGGGTGACAGAGATGGAAGGTATGTCGTGAACAACGGTATCAAGTCTTGCCAATTTTCACATAAAAATGCTTTGTTAATGAAACTGACTAGAACTGCTCCCGCCATTGGCGAAATATTTCTCAGCATAATATCCACTTTTGACGGGTCTGGTTCACTGCCGGCAGATCTAGTAGAAAACAAATAATCCAGTAAAAGTTGCGCCAATATATTATCCGCATCGTGAGCAAACATATCTTTAATGTCTTCTATGTCATACATACACAAATTGGGACACAATTGCTGTGAAAATATGGGTCTTTGGACCATTGTTTGTGTGGTTGCATCCAATTCGTAAGCGACATCTCTCCATAAAATATTTTTTCGTTTCATGATGGAGTGAATGTTGGACCATGGGACTCCGTTTAAAATAGCCTGTTCGATCAATTGAATATCTTCTTCTTCGGCGTGTGTCTTGAGTTGTTGTAACATTTCTTGTGTTTTTTCCGTGATGTTGGCGTGCGCTCGTGCGATTTGTTTGGCGCGTTTCATATTATTGGATAGTATGTCGAGTTCTATTTGTGTTTCTGGATTGATTGCCTCGGGTGTCTTTGTGTGTTTTGCCACCGAACCTTTTGTCGCTAACTTCGCCAAGAACTGTTGTGTTTTTTCCGCGAGTTGTTTATTCTTTTTCTGCTTGTGTCCCTTTTTTTGAAGTTTTTCACTGATCATTTTAAGTTCAAATTCTGTATCAGAGTCTATCCGCCTATGGACGGCTGTTTTATCCTTTTCCAAGGACGGATGTGATAGCTCCGTTAATATTTTTTTGGTTTTTACATTGAGCGCGTCTGACATTTTGAATGAAATGACCCTATTTATATACGGGTGTTTTTACCAAAATGTCAACTCTTTCAGAATCTATGCAAAGAAATCCGGTCGCTTATTTTTCAGGCGTCTCTGTTCCATTGACGCCTGATGTCTCGGAGGAAATCATTCGAAAATTTCTAGAAAGATTCGACGGGTCGATCCAAGGCCCTATGCCGAGGATCGAAGTGACCGTCGCGCATTCCGAACACGCAGCAGAAGAAAATGCTCTTATTGAAGCATTGGCGATACTGTCAGAAGAAGTATATGATGCTGACCCAGCTTTACACCGCAATGATATCATCAAAGACATTGTTAAATGTGGAGACGATCCCGCTGCCTTTATCAAATATGTATTGGAGTCTTCCGAATTTAGCCAGATGTTGTCTGATGTTCGGGAACCGCTTCAAAATTTATTAGAGGTCGAGCGCAAAAGTAAAGAAGCGCAAATAGGTTCAGAAGACGAACCTATTGTGGACGACAACGCGTTTATCCAATTAGTGGCGAATGGTAATTTGCCCGTTGTCAGACCATCACCAGGGCTCGAGGACGAGTTGCCAGCAATCAACGCATTTTTATGTGCTAAATGTGTGTATCAATCTTATTTGTTTATGCAAAACCGTTCGCGTTTGTTGGAGGTTGTTGAGAAAATCAAGGCCGAGCGTCTTTCCATCGATTCGAAGAGACAGAGTTATCGCGATGCTCGATTAAAAGTCGAGACGAAGGTCACGCCGATGATGCGGATATTGGTGGAAAAGCAGGCTGTTCTCCAACACCAGATCAACACTATCAACGAAATGTTTCGTGAACTATTGGCTCCAAATTCGCCCATTAAAACGCCTTTTAAATTATGGATAGCCATTACAAAAAAACCCGACTCAGCTGCTGGAATAACATCCTTAAACTATAGTAAACGTGTTTCGGCCAAATACGAAGCTAAATTAGATGAACAGGGTATGCCTTTCGTCAATTTTAAAAACGTGACAGATAGTTATGAGCAGCTATGTCGCGGCGGTCGGTTATTATTTAGCCAGTCTACGGTAGACCAAGCCAAATTTGACATTTGTTATGGGGCAAAAGACATGATAGATGCTGGCGTGGAAGATCACATTCGTCATAAGTTTTATCGTATGGCAACATCTTTTGCCATTTCACCCGTCACGATGTTTGGAACAATGGCTATGAATATTGCGCTGATGGGAGCACCCGGTACTGGTAAATCAACACTGGCTAAGAAAATTGGCGAATTTGCCCATGCCGTTGGCTGGCTAACGTCGAATGGTGTGCAAGAACCAAAACCATCTGATCTCATTTCCAATGTGCGTGGTCAGACTGCTATACAAACCAGGGCTTTCTTAAACGCTTCTTTGGGCCAGATGTGTTTCATAGACGAAGCCTATGCTTTAACTCCTCCCGGGGATGCCGCTGGAAAAGAATTTGCCGATGAATTGACTGAATTTCTGACGAATCACAAGGGTATGGTCATGGTTATGGTTGCTGGATATGTGAAGGAAATGACGAATGATTTCTTTTCTTCAAATATCGGGTTGCCTCGTCGATTCCCAACAAAGATTATTTTGGGTGAGAAAACACCCAAAGATTGTTTTCATGCATTCATGTTGCACGTGACCGATATACTTGGGAAAGAATCCATTGGCGCTATTAATGTACACCAGTTCAGCCAAGCACAAATTCCCTTCTTTCTGGTACAAGCATCTATATGGATACCGGTGTTTAACATTCTTTTGGGCAAACGATTCAAAGTAAATGAAAAAACAGGCCTCTCTGTTGCGATTGAAGACGATCCTACAAACCTATTGGATGCGTATTTTTCGGATGTCCGCTTGATTGCGGAAATATACTGTCGATATTTGATGTCTGAAGGTCTTTTTCACAAAATAATTGGTGATTCAAAGTATGACAACGGCCAAGGTTCTGTGAATCCACAAACCCCGTTTAATATAGCTTCTATTGTCGCCAACGTTTTAAACGATTGGCTTTCGACGAAAAACAATTGTAATACATTTGTTTCCGACGTTGGAGCGGAGGGCGTTGGAAATTCAATTGTTCCGTATCACTACTTTCCATACGACGACGCATTCCTAAACCAATGCGGGTTAAATGTTTTCAAAAATTTCATGAACGATCCGGTGGGAAATGGCAGTGCGGCTATCTTAAAGGCCAGAACCTTATTAGATTCGCGCGTCTGTGTATGGCCAGTCACATTGTCTAATGGTGATAATGCGTTATATTTCCCAAATGTGACTATCAGCGTTTCTTTTCGAGTGAAGAATTTGGGTGCACCTGGAAAGGTACCATTTTCGGCGGCCTATTCTTGGTATGTGCGCAAATCTGTGGTTGCTAGTCAATTAAGTTCGTCAAACGGCCCGGCTCCCAACGCGGATATTTTAGTAGAACGCGCAAAACAATTGCGCAAACGCCAACAAACGGAAAGAATTATTAATCAATACCATAAAGAACAACAAGAACAAGTGAAAAGAATGACAGAATTAGCTGATAAAATGCGCGACATCAGTACAGAACCTATTGCGCCGGTCAATCCCGACCACAGGCAGTTGAATAGCGAAATTGCAAGACTCGAATCAGAACTGTCCAAGCTTACTGGACCGGAAAGAAGAGATCTTGAACATCGGCTTGAAACGGCCAGATCCAGAGAGGCCGCCCTTCGTGACAAAATTAGAGAACTTGAAAAAGATGACCGAGCAATGACAGCAACTCCAAAGACCAGATGGAAAGAAAAAATGCAGTCGGCTGTCAACAAAATCAACAATCCCAAGTTCCAGGACGTTGTGAAAGATTGGACAGAAAGATGTTCGTCGGATGGTTTATGGAAAGATTTGCACGGAACAAAAGACCAACCATGGTTGACGAAAGCGGAATTCAAGAAGAAATTATCGTCAAATGTGATGAATGGATGTCTGGGAAATAAATTATTGCCAAATCTGTCCAAAGAAGAAAGGTCGGCATTCCTCGACGAACTTTTTGACGAGATGGACGCGGATCCAAAAGACCCCACCCGTCTCACAAAGAAAGAATTCAAACAATATATTTTAAATATGACAAAAAAGAAAAAAGTCTCCAGAGAAACACCCAAAGAAAAAGAGAAAAGAGAAGAACAGGCGCGAAAAGAAAAAATACAAAGAAAAATGCTAGAGCGCGGCGGCTTCCGCCCCAGTAATCGGGTCGGAAAGGCTAGGAAAAAAAATAAAAAGAAAACACGCCCGGCGGCCCAGGTTGCCAGCGATATACATTTGGTCTTTTAATCTTAAAAAAATTATACTATAAACGTTAACGATTGTTTTTAAAAATGTCTATTGTAAAAGAATTGGCCACATTTCTACATCTGTATCTGCATGCGTCCGGGACACCCGCATCAGATTCCGCTTCCATGGACGACCTCCTAAAAGCTGCTAAACTACCCTCCGAAGAAGAACTCGGGCGAATGAAGCCGAAGCACGTCAAGAAAATTGCCAGGGCCCTAAATGCGCTATACAATACATGGGTTCAACTTAATTTAGAGCGAAAGAAATTGACATTATGGTCTACAACTGATCCTGAATATCATAGAATTCAGACGGTCATTGACAGACTCGAAGAAATTATAAGACAAAGTACAGAAGAAAAACTTGAAAAATATGTCCACCGGGTACCGGCGCTCAAGCCTCTACCATCGAATTATACAGATATAAATCTGCCCAAACGTTTGGAATCGACCGCTCCAGACAATAACGCAAATGTCGAGACGAAAGACGCTGAAGAGGAAGTGCCAGATGATAGTGAAAATGAAATTTCCGATAGTTCTGATGATTCGGACGACGAAGACGGTTCAACAAGCGCCCCAGCGGCCGTTACACAGGCGCCCGCATCTGTTAAACAGACGAAGGCCCGAAACTTTACGAGACCCGCTGCTCTACAAGGCACGTCGCGAAGACGGTCCACCAATAGATTGGAAACGCAGGCCGATGTATCGGTAGAGGTTCAATCTGTTGATGTTGGTTCTGAGCTGGCGGCAATCAGTGCGGAATTGGCGGCCATTAACACACTAGACCTTAAACCCATTCAAACACTTGCCGCCATTAAACCGGCCGAATTGAAGAAATTGGTCCGCAATATCAAAGACACGAGTACTGTCACGGAAGCAATAGATCGGACGTCCATATGCACCTACAAAAAAATATTCGAATTAATCACTGAATCTACGAAAAGAAAGCCAAGCCAATATGAATTGCAAACGATCCCGGGACAAAAACTCCAAAGATTGACAAAAAAGGACAACCCAAACCATTATTGTAAAGGCGCTCTTATCTTCAAGTCGGATTGTGACGAGAGTAACATTAGAGTGTGTAAGTGTACCAAAGCCAGTGCGAATCCGTGCGGGCTCGGTTATGGTGTCCATGTCATTTGTGGAAAACATTATGATTCGTTATCTGTGGCGTATGGACTGTATGAGAAAGATGGTAAATTGGACGCATGGAAAGAGTTGGCTAAAAAATTGGGGAGTAATACAGCTGCTACTGACGCATAAAATAAAATTTAAAATTTTAATGATGGTCTATGTTGTAATTCGGCGTCAAAGTCGTTTTCTAAATCTTCTAGTATTCCTTGATACGTTCTTATATCGTTTTTCCACCCCTCTGCTTCTTTATTTAATTTTTCACGGTCGGATTCGCATTTGGCTTTGCCTTTTTGTAATTTAGAATTTTGCGCGTCAAGTTTTTTCAAATCAGTGATTTGTTTCTTAATTGTACCTTGTTGCGCGGCGCCCGCAGTAGTTTGACTGTCCAAACTTGCCGTCAATTGTTTGAATTCTGCTTTTTTGGCATCGAGTTCTTTGTTTGTTTCGGCGAGTTGTTTTTCTAGCGCCCTACTGACCTGGGCGGCCTCATTGCTAAGTTGATTGTTTTTGTCCTTGCTTTCGGAGATGGCTTTTTTGGCGGCGGTGAGTTTCTTCTCAGCGGCGGCTAATTTTTCGTTGAGAGCGGCCGCTTTTCCGGCGGCTTTTTCGGCGGCAGTTCCCGCGGCTTTTGCCTCTTTCTCTAATTTGGCTACTTGTTTGTCGAGCAATGTATTTTTAGCCTTTAGTTCTTTCAGTTTTGCTAATTTACTACCGGCTTTAGTTCTTAAATTTGCGAAACGCGCAGTGTCTCCCATCTTTACGGGACCGTTTACGGCGGCAAGTGCAGCAGACATTTTCACTATAATGTATATGCTTTTATAGTGTCTAAATGTCGATGGGACCAGACTGATCTCTCAATGCTATTTGCAAATGCCTGTCCCAAAAGTATGCCTCTACTGGTAGTGAACCGCCTATAATAGACAAAGACAATAGGGCCAGAGAGGCGCGGTTTTGCGCGACCGAATCAATGCAAAGCCATGGCGAAACATCAAAGAGAGTAACAACCACAGTAGTCCAAGAAATACAGATGAATGTTTGGAGGATATAGATGTGAAAAGCGCATCTGGGATCTTCCAGACCCATGAGGGCAGCTTCTCTTTTGAATTGCATTCGTCTTTCTCGTACGGACCATATTATTTGGAGTATGGTGGCGATTGCCGTCAATAATTGGTGCATTTGTACATATTGTAGGTCGCTATGCGTGCATAATGTTTGGTATTCGGACCTGTGACCAAATTCAACAAAGAGTCTGTCCAAGAACCATGTGGCGAGACAAATACATATACATGGCCATGTAGAAGGAATAAAAGCTAGATATTTTCGGACTAACATAATATGATTTATAATTGGTATTAAATAGTTTAATCGTATTTTTATTCTGCATTCTTCTTCTCTTCTTCGTAGCGTAATTTATCCTCCGCGGCCATTTGATTGTATATTGCTTTATCCTGGTCTGTGATTTTTCTCCATACAGCGGCAATGTCTGCCATGAGTTCTCTTGGATTTTTATCAGGATGTTCGGTCGCTATCTTTTGGCGCATGTCTTTCATAAAGAAGGCATAAGAAGAACGCGGACGCTTGATCTTCTTGGGTGGTTCGTAACGGCTCATTTCGTCACGGTAACGAGCCTTATCCACATCGGCCTGTGCAATATATTTGGCTTTATCTTGGTCAGAAACATCTTTCCAAAGACGTGCAATATGACGCGATTGGTCTGGAAGCGTCATCTTCTCGCCATTTTCTTTGAGAATATTACGCTGCTCACATGCATAATATAAAAAAGGAGTCATTGCGCGCTTGGGACGGGCAGGATCGCGGGTTCTTTTCTTATTTTTGCGGACCATTTTCTCCAATGTTATTGGAGTATATACTCCAAACAAGTTCTGTGGCTATGGATTTACATTGGATTTTTATTGTGTCAGAGCCGGCACAATTTGCCACTGTACCTGTTTCATATTTTGTAAAAGTTTTGTAATGTGTACATACTGTTGCGCATGTTCCTTTTGATACTCAAGAACAATATTAATATCGGCTCGAAGTGTCCATACAGTCCACAAATGAGCTATCGCAATAGCAATAAACAAAACTTGTAAGGTATTCGAAAATAAACCGGTGTTCGCCGAGGACCCTAATTCGGAATCCGAATCATCGTCACCATCGTATGCATCGGGCATAGGCGTCTCCGCATATTTCGGATATCCACCTTTCATTTTGCGTATGGAAGAATCGCCTTTTGGGGGACCATCGTCAGACATTATAGAATATAATAGAACTAGAAAACTTTATAGTCAAAACTTAATTATTCCCGTTGAGGATTTATTTTTACCAAGTGGTCTTAAACGTAACTTCTTTTCGTCGGAAGGAACAATCACTCCGACAGCCGGTTCTTCATCTTCTTCCGACGACGACGGTTCGACAGGCGGTGCAGGAGCTTTCGAAAACGCAATCATAGCCAAAGAACCAATAGTCAATACCAATTGCGCGCTAATAGCTGTTGTCACGAGGGTAGATACATCGATCAAAAATAACGCCATGATATCGGAAATCAATAAAGCCGCTATCACAATCACCAACAAAATCGTTTCCTTCGTTCCTGCCAATACGATCATAGCAGGGTCTCCCATAAGATGAGCAGTGGCCAGCGGAGACCAAGACGATTCGTACAATAAAACAAATGTAATTAACCAGCCAAATGGTAAAGCCCATGAGAATAAAATGCGAATACGCTGATGCGCCGAGGACACAAAAGAGGGATAACGGAGAATCAAATACATGGTCCAACTCTGAAGGACGTCCAAACCCACAATAACACCCGCCAAAATTAACGAAACAATCGAACCAGGGGCAGTCTGCAGGCAGCCAGCATTTCCAGCTGTCAAACAACGAAAAGTAGAAACAGTACCGAGAACGAAAGCCGATAATCCAAGGCCAACTCCAACGACGGATGCTGCCAATGCCGCCATCCAGGAGACGCGGAAAGGCAATAACGAACACAATAGAACAAGCCCATACACAATATAATTAATCTCTAACAGTTCTGTCGCTTTTTTGACAGAATCAGATGAAAATGTTCGCGTGATTCTCATGGCAATGGACAATACCAATATGAGGAAAATTCTGATCCTCACCGAGTTTTGTAGAGTGGCGGTAGAGGATACAGGCATAGACTTTCAAAAGTAAGATAGCTTTTATAGACCAAAAAATTGGTCATTGGTCATCATTCGCCAAAATTTTAGTAATCATTCGCCAAAATTTTCGTCATTCATTCTTCAGGATCTTAAACATTATCATTTGCCAAAATTTTCGTCATTCATTCGCCAAAATTTTAGTAATCATTCGCCAAAATTTTAGTAATCATTCGCCAAAATTTTCGTCATTCATTCTTCAGGATCTTAAACATTATCATTTGACAAAATTTTAGTAATCATTCGCCAAAATTTTAGTAATCATTCGCCAAAATTTTCGTCATTCATTCTTCAGGATCTTAAACATTATCATTTGCCAAAATTTTCGTCATTGACCAAAATTTTGGTCTTTCATTCTTCAGGATCTTAAACATTATCATTTGCCAAAATTTTAGTAATCATTCGCCAAAATTTTGGTTGTTGATTTGTCGTGGCCAAAATTTTAGTAATCATTCGCCAAAATTTTGGTTGTTGATTTGTCGTGGCCAAAATTTTAGTAATCATTCGCCAAAATTTTGGTTGTTCATTTTTATATGTAGAGCATGAATGCTACTAAAACATCAGAAAATTCCAACACATTGACTCTTGTCATTTGTTTGACATTTCCCGTCCTATTACTGTTGTTTATCTGTTGTATCATCTGTATTACGTCGGAGAGGCGAAAGCCTCCCGTTAGTGCGGTCGTCGTCGTGCCAGTCATTGTAGAAGCAGAGCTGGTCCACACAAAAGTGGTGCCTCCTTTGCCTGAAATTTAAATGACCAAAAAATTGGTCATATGTTAGGAGTATGACATCTTTTTTCGTCTGTGGAATCTTTAGGCTGTGGATTCTTCCGTCTCACTCGTGAAATGGTCAAAGTAAAGAGTTCTTTGTCCTCCATTTACAAAGTAACCCATGGGGATACAGTTGTTTATATTGGACGTACCAAAAGTTCTGTAGAGTCACGCACAAAAGCACATCATTATAAATGTTTTAAGAGACATACAAGATCGCCCAATAGACCACTGTACGTTTTTTGGAGGTCGTTAAAATCACCGGCGGAGTTAAATTTTTCATTAGTTGAACAATGCAACCTTAAAAATCAGCGTATAAGAGAACAATTCTGGATTGACCACTTTCGACCAATTTTAAATGGCCGAAACGAAATAAAAAGTAATATACGTTCATAAATCCTCGATAAACCCGATAAAAAAATATATAGATGCATGTTATGAATATAATGTTTTTGTATTTGTTGTTATTGCCTGTAGTTTTAGCGCGTCCGTCTATTACGTTGTGCATGATGGTTAGAGACGAGTCGGTTGTTATCGAAGAAACCCTTTTAAACATGTTGCCCTATATCGATAGATATGACATTACGGACACTGGTTCTACGGACGGTACTCCCGACGTCATTCGGGCGGTCATGAGTCGTAATAATGTGCCTGGCACTGTGTATCATACGGACTGGAATGGTTTTGGGGATCATGGTTCGGAAGTGGGTTCCCAGACGGTGATGTATTCTAATTGTTATGGAAAAGCCGAGTATCTTTTTGAAATGGACGCGGATGATCTTGTGGTCGGGACTTTACAGTGGCCCGAGCCAATGGACGCGGGTGCATATGACATTATGTTACGGTCAGAATCTGGCAAAAATTCATATTTGAATCGTAAAATATTATCTGGTTCGATCCATTGGCGCGCTATCGGTCCAATTCATGAGTATGTGGATACGGATGAGCCGTTTACGTCTGTGATTCTTGAGGGCGATTATTATATTTTATCTCGTCGTCTTTCAAAGCGCAACATGAATGGAAAATACGAACGCGATGCGTCTATCTTGGAAAGTGCGTTGATATCGGAGCCAAATAACGCACGATATCAGTTTTATTTGGCTCAATCGTATCGAGATGCCGGTCTTCTTGAAAAATCATTGGCTGCGTATTTGAAGCGCGCTAGTATGGATGGATGGCACGAGGAAAAGTTTTATGCATTGTATCAGGCTGGTAAATTAAAGGAATCGTTGAATTATTCTATGGATGAGTTGCATGATCAGTATTTGCGTGCTTATGAAAGCCATCCAGAACGTGCGGAACCGTTGTATGAGTTGTCTCGTTTATTTCGTTTAGCTAGGCGGCCTGTCGTTGCTTATATGTACGCTCGTATTGCGCGTGACTTACATGTTCGTTCTAATTTTTTATTTGTGGATCGTTGGATTTATTCTGTTGGCATTTTGGACGAGATTTGTGCAACAGCTTGGTATGCAAAGGCTTATGAAGAGGGATTGACGGCATGTTACGAATTACCACAGACAGAACGCATAAAGGAGAATCTTTCTTATTATTTAGACGACGTACTGGATATAGAAATTAAACTGTAATAACTCTTGGTTTTCTTTCTTGGTAATCTGTTTCTGTTTGTATTCCGTGTATACAAATATATATTTGTATGTATGTGAGGTATGTCCATAGTAATATTTTTGGAATGATGGTGATAAATAGTAGGTGTGTGCGTAGTAATATAGCGAGTCCAATGGCAGCGAGTAGGTTTGTGGTGGCCCATATGGTGATTCCTGATTCTTTATGAATGTGTGCGACAAATATCGGAATGAATGCGTGTTCGGATACGAGTAATATGACTGTGAATATGTGTATGATGTTGTCATCCATGTATAGGGGGGGTATGGTGCTAACGGCGATGATGATTGGCAAGTATGTGATTTTTTTGTGGTGTATTTTTGCGGGTATTTGTGTGAGTCTGTACCATGTGTCTGCGTGTAGGTCTGGTTTCCAGCAAATGGCTTTGCTTTTTGGTCCGAATGCGATGCATCTCGCTACGAGCCATGCCCATATGGACGCGGATAATACAAAAAATATTCTCATTTATGGAATATGTGTATCTCTAAATATGTTATTTGATCTCGAATATGTGATTTTTCAAATCCCGTTTCGATCGTTTGGGATCTGAATTGACTATATAAGTAAAAAATCAAACCTTAAGTAGTGATGTCAAGTCATTGGAATAGTTTTGATTTGAGTCAAGCGAAACGTCAAAAGACGGAACATGTGCAATTTTCTGAGTTGCCATCTACGGAAAAAATTTCTGAGGAGCATACGCCCGATATATTACAGCCGACTGTTGATCAACCAGAGCAGCCAAAGACGTTGATGGTGGCGGAAACATCCTTTTTTAACCAACGGAACAAAGACTTTTGGCATCGTACTGATCTCTCCCACTTGCGTCCGTATGATTTTCCCTATGTCCGCGCTTTGATTCAGCAAAAGCCGTGTGATACATTGTCTCCGGAAGATATTAAGCATAAGGAGCATGTTCGTTGTACGATCCAGGTGGTGACTCGTGCATATGAGGAAAATTATTTGCGCGAACCGACGGGCAAAGAACGGTCGTGTATTATGGGCGATCAGTGCCAAGGGATGCATTTGCCTCATGTGAATGAGAATGCATTTGTTTTGCGCGAATTCCTTCTTCCTACCGAGGAGGAAGAGTACAATCGTACTGCAAAGTTGCCTGCGGAGGGTCGTTTGTGTTTAATGTGCAAACGTTCTGAGATTGCGCGTGCGTTTATTAATATTCGCGCCGATGGCATGGGCGTCAAAAACAATATTATTCTCCAAGATTATCGTAATATAGTGGACGAGGAGGGCGAATATTGTCTTGAAGATTGTCTTTTATCATCGCCTCAAGTGTTTCAGGGTCTCTTGGACCCCGTAGTGTTGCATTTGCGCAATGCTTATCGTCTAAAGGTTGTGAAAGGTGTTCGTCATTACGAGCAGTGGCGTATGAAATATCCCGGCCAAGAGATGTCTTTTTTAACGAAGGCGCCCAAGAATTAAGCACTCTTGGGCGCATTTTACCATTCGAATTTGACGATGGGCTTACTCGCGAATTGCCTGAAAATACATTATTGAATTATTTTTCAGGTTCTTCTTATGAGTGGCTCTTCATGGGTTCGTATTGGGATCGCTTACAAACCGCAGCCAAATATACTGGTTCCTTAGTTTGGTCACCTCCTCACGCCGACCATCCTTGGGTCAAATCGTTGATAGCCATTGTGCATGCGTCTATCGAATTAATGTCTTCTAAAGATTATCCGGAGCACATTTCTTTCTGTTTGTATATGTATTACGATGCTCATGTGTCCATTATGTGTGCTGTAGAGGAAACCAAAGAAGAACAATATTTGAGACAAGCATTCATGAAATATCCTCCGAAAACGGCAAACGTGTTACAAGAAGGAAATTTGCCAGATATTGTTAATTATCAATTGCAATGTTCGTTTTGGAATGAAAACAAACCAAAAATGAAACCTATTGTTCATCTGATGTGCAAAGCGTTGCCACAAAGATGTCAGATACGCAATTTACGTGAAATAATATCGAATTATTGTCAAACAGACGATTTGGTTCATGATTTTATGCGTAATGCCTTTTTATGTTCTGTGTTGGGCATGTACAAGCATTGTAAGGTCCGTTTGGGTTGGGCCGAGCGCAAGGCTATTTTACGTCGTTTTGTTTATTTGAGACCTAATCGCATGCAGATTCAGGAATGGTTATTTACGAATTACCAGCATTTGTTGTTTTATATCATAAAGGAATTTTTAACGTTTTCAATGAGAATGATTCCTGCATTGTATGACGAATTATGCCAAACGTACAAGTGGCATACATTTGAGACAACTGTGCACGATGCGATGGATCATATTCGTTCTATTATTAATCAAAATGTGGGTCGTTCTCAGTCGATTCAGGAGTGGTTATCTCAGATAGAATCGAATTTGATGCAAGTGAATAAGCAACAACTTGGTAATTTGTTCCGTCCACAGCGTCAGACATTTACTCAGACAGTCGTTTCGATGTGCAATCGCATTGACGAAATTGCGCAACAGGTCAACCCTACGATCGAATTCCCGAACGAATACAAAGATTTGCTTCGTCAGATGGTTCAACGTGTTGAAAGGGGCAATATCCATATCGAATGGCTCAAATATTTCAATGTCAAGCAGACTACGATCGATTTATTGGTGAATATGTATCAGCATTCGCCTCAAAATACTTATCGCACCGATTTGCGTAAATTATTGCAGAACTCATCTCGTTACGATTTCGAAGCGATTCGCGAGTTATTTGCCGCGTTTCAACAAACCCATCACGATATGCGAACGTTTCCGTTGCCTGTGCATTATTATGAAAAGCAGTGTGTGGCGTTGCGTCGTCGTTACGGTTTGTCTCCGGATGAAGAATTTAAAGATCATGTGGGTCAAGTATATTTGTGTTTGTCTTGCAATTCTTTCAAAGGATTCATAGTTCGTAAAGACAGTAAAACCAACAATTTGTTTGCGAATGGTCATCATAAAATCATCGTCGATGACGAAACCTTAAAATGTTATTGTGGCCGTCGTTGCGAAAAATCAGATACAAAGAAGCGGAAGAGGATTGCAGTAGAGTCTTTTCTGGATGGTGTTGAGTTAGAAGAGGCACGTAAGAGAAGGGCAAAGAAAGATTGGAAAACCCAACGCAAAAATATGCAGAATGATTTGTGTGCGAATACGGAATGTCTTAAGTTTAATATGACGGGCTGTCTATTCCAATTTTATGGAAACATGTATTTGTTTTGCCCGTCTTGTGGGAATCCGACCGTGTTTCGTCGTGACCAATACGACAAGAATGGATTTACGTGCGGACAATGTTTAAAAGAGGGTACACTTTACACTTCCGTTTCTTGTTATATATGCGACACTTACCGTGGAAAAGATTCCTGGACTACGGTTTCAGCCAAACCAGAAGAAGGGGAACCTATTTCAGTCGCCATTTGTAACGGTTGTTATAAACCGTGGTTGCGTCAATACGAAGAAACGATTCCATTGGACATATTAGATCAACAGAAAAAAAAAATGTCGGATAGAAAAATACAAAAAATACAAAATACAAAATAAAAGATATTAAATCCAAAATCTTACATCACATTCATATTTAATCATGTATACCTTTAAACACATGTCAACTGTCAAAGTTGCCCCACAATCTACCTGGACTTCCTCATTTACCAAAACAGTGACTACGGATCCCGAGATGTCCCGCACTCCAACAGAAATGCCAGAAACGGAAGAATATATGTATCTTGCATTGTTATGTATGTGTATAATACTCTTTCTGTATACGTTTAAAAAGCCAGCCTGAGTACTCGTCCGGATGCTCGAGAGTCCATAGTGGGCAAGGAATTGAGAACCGATTCCATGGGCCATCCTGCCATTTTTACCCTTTCTTTGTCGTAGAATCCGGCAGATACCCACTGTGTAAGTGTGGGTTCCCAGTATCTTTTAATATCTTCTAGTTCAAAATTGAATCGTTTCCACGTATCTACGTTAGCACCCATCGAGGTCATGATTTGCCATGTAAATCCCAATTCCACAAGCTGGTGTGTGGTATATCGAAGTTCTGAAAGTTCCGACATGGTTAATCTCATTTTTAACATTTCTGCAGCATTTAATTTAAGTTTATGTTTCTGTTCTGTCCATGAAAAATGAGATAAATGTGTTGGAAGGATTCCCATTTGAACCATATGGTCCCATGTGAATCCGAATTCGAGAATATTTTTGGAATCATATCTGGAAGCAATATCTTCAAATCGTACGCGTTCTTGTACTGCGTCTTCTGGACCAAATCCACAAGCAAGGATGGTCGATAATTTTTTGTTTTGTTTCATGTGATCAATGAACGTTCTAGGAGAAGGCGTGAGTGGCGTAATGGCCTGCACAAAAGAATGTAACATTCCCCTGGGGACTGTAGGTTTTAGGCGTCGCTCTGATATTGCCATTAACATATCTGCATTCATAGCGATCGAACGGTCGTTGCCAAGTTCCGGTTTTTGATCTAAATGTTGATGACAATCGGCGCATTGAGTGGAAAAGGGCGAAGCAAAGACACACGACAAATGGAAAACATGGCCACAATCAAAGACTGCACGATCTTTGGTACCGATCTCTTTATTACATAACATACAATTAGATGACGACATTTAAATTAAAATAGGTCTCTATTTATAATATAAATTACTTGTTTTACTTTTTACTTTTCGCTTTTTTCGCGACAGCTTTGACGACTTTTGGTGCAATGCGGCTTTCACCCGACTCGAAATCTCCACCAGTTGTAATGACATTGCACTTGTGTAGAACAACGTCAACAGGGGCACCCGGCCGCGAATAAGAGAGGGCAGTACCCATAATGAATCTGCTAGCAAGTTCGGCGTCGCCGAGTTCTTTTTTGAGGTCCGCATATGGCGTAACGACAAATTGAAGTTTTTCGTGTGGGATCCCGGTCTGAAGAGCTCTGTTCTTTTTCTGACCTCTGCCAACTGGATTTGGAATATCCGCACAGATCAAGTCGCCTGGGTACAAGATAGAAGAACCATTGTTAAAAAGTGTATTCAGGCCGCCCATCGTAAGGACAAACCCCTGTTCGAAAACGTCTTTTTCGGGGGTGAACTCGGTTACGGCAACACCGGCATACTTCAACGTCTTTAGGACGGCTTTCTTTGCCGGAACTTTGTCCGAAGATGCGTTCAGGGTTGGTCCAGTCTTTCCTTTAAGGCCATTGGCAAAGGAAAAGACATGCATCTGATGGTCACCGTAACGGCGGACGGACGGCTTGTTGCACTGCATTAAAATTTCACCTTCGAGCACTTTAAAGGCTTCGTCGGTACCAACAGCTGGGAAATACGGATTGATGACGTTACCGTACTTGATAGATTGGAAATGACGGATGTCAAAAGCAACATTGATATCGAAAGAAGTTGGGCGGGCGAAAGGTTTGATACGACGGCGTTTGGCAGACGAATAAGACATATTAGATTTATAGAAATGAACCGATTTATATAGTACCTTTTTGTTTATATACGCATGAGCACCTCGATACGCTCAAGCAATTTACTTGTTTCTGATACGTGAAGCGCACCCGCCAAAGAACTGGGGTGGGGCTTTTTTAATGTGGTTTGGCTCACGACGCCTACAGGAAGCTTGAATACTGCGCGTTTAAAGTCCGAACAACAATCCATTAAAGGGACAGCTTCGAAAAATCCAACCCCACGATCGATCGGATGTCTTACCCCCGATGGGTCGGGAATGGCTTGGATCTTATCCTTCCCTTCTCTAAACACGAATCCAATCCAAAGAACGTCGCCCCGGCGAAGATTTCCACGGACAGGCTGCCAAAGACGGGCAACGCGAGAACGGCCTCGGACATTGACGTTCAAAAGTCTCTGCCATTTGCTGCCAGTATCCATATCATTATTCAGAATACCAAAATAATTCCAGTCCGCTTGGATGGCTTCCAGGGACGAGTACTTGAGCTGCTTATTAGAATTCGTTTCAGTCCTCAATAGATAATTTAAAACACATAGATTTGCCACGACATGATGCTGACCGACGGCACGCTCGTCACCACGCTTCACAAATAAGATATCGCCCTCAGAATATCCCTTTTCGAAGCCACGGTGGAAAGGTCTAACAAAGATCGGGGCGCGTGCTGTAGAATTTACCATAGATTCCGGAACATTGTTATGTAATGTTGGATTCTGAAGAGCAGAAACGGCAGGCTTAGAGCCGTAATCGGCACGGACAGCGGACGAAGATTTGAAGGAAAAGGGCGGCGCCGAATTCACATTTCCAAGGGTCGGGGTTCCTGACAATGATGCGATGGATGCCATGTTATTTTAAGAAAACACTATCCTATTTATACTGTCTAAAACTTATTCTTGCAAGACAAAAAAATATGATTCATTTTTATACATCTTTTCATAATCAAAACTAAGAAAAACTATACGGCTTTATATTCTGAGTCTTCGTAGCCGTCTCCTTACTCAATGGTCCCTTCCAATACTTTATCAAATCTAACTTGTGCTTAGACAAGGCAATCCACTGTTTGATTGCTCCATTGTCCACCTTTGTACGACCAGTTACATTATTACGACTAAGGATATTTTCGCGACGCACATGTCTCTGCATAGAATTCACAAACTGGATCTCAGAACCTATCATACGCTTCATATTCATACGATGCTTGCTAAAATGGGCTTTACAGGTTTCGGCTGTGACGTCAGGCGCATCAATACCCTGCCTTTCCAACGGTTCTTTGACATGGGTACGATACAAATCGGCTTGTAAATTATAAATTTCATCGTCTTTCACCTTGCCAACCATCTGCTGATCAATTTCTTGCATTCTCTGGATCACAGAATGGGCCTCTCCAGAACCACCATCGCCATATTGACACAAAGCACATTTACAATCAAGATCATGGCCACCATCCTCCTCGTCGTCCGAAAAATAACAAGGGACAAACTCACCAGGGTCGTCCTCTTCCATCATACCATTATTGTCAACGACAGCTTCAAAATCAATGGCAGGTAGAATCTCCATTCATTCATACATACAACAGTGCCTTAAATAGGGCAGACACAGACTTTTTTCTGTCAACAACCAAACGTCGATACCGTATGCGAACGCTTAAAACAACTGTTGAGGCAAGTATTTTTCATTTGGCGCGCCTCGTCTTTGGTCAAATAACCGTCGCCATTTGCATCGCAATCCGACAACACTTTGGAGATACCGCCAAACGTTTTAAAAGGGATGCGCTCGTACCAAGGCAAATAATGATCAATGGCACGCCGCATCTCATGACGACTTATACGACCATCACCATTCAAATCAGCTTTATCGTAAAAACAAGTCAGCGCCTTTTCGCGGGTAGGACATGAAAGGGCTGAAACGACAAGCGTTCCCAGAAATAAAAGACGATTCATTATAACAATGACAAATATTCTTTATATAGTGAATAAACACTATATAAATCTTCACATTCCGTTGGATGACGATCCCGCAGGCGGCCGCAAAATTGTTCGTAGCTCTTATTATATATTATACACTCTCATACTTAGGCATGAAGAAAATAATAACACTCGACTGTCAAAGAGATTACTTTAAGGCACCCTTCATTCCATGGGCAGTCCCATTGGCCAACGCATTTCCCGCCGCCGCAGTCCTTTACAGATTATACCAAAATAAAAATATAGCCACATACATGACCAGAGCGGCAGCCCTATACATACTCAAGGGAGTCATACAATTCGTTACTCTCGTTCCAGCAGTTTCGGGGACAGAAGACTGCCAGACCAGAACACTATTAGGTATACTGATCATGTCCGACAACTGTGCTGACATGATGTTTTCAGGACACACCGGACTCGTATATATCATGGCACCTAAAAAAGAACGACCTTTGATCGTTTTAGCAGTAGGAATATGCTTAGTACTGGCAGAAATGCACTATACCTCGGACATTTTAGTAGCGATTATTGTAGGGTCATGGCTTGAATATATGATACCGATGCCAACAAAGAAAACAGACAAACCAAAAACATTAACCGATATATCACTAAAAATTTAGTCAGGAAAAATTTGGTCCATCGCTAGGAAATATTTAGTCACTATCATACAATAATCATTACAAATAATAATCATTACAACATGGTCAAGTCAAACATGCCCGTACACAACAAACACCATGCCAGAGACCGCCGCCGGGAACGCCTCATGCGCATCAGGACAGAAGCAGAACTCGCTAAAACGAAGCGCGAGGCCATTGCGTTCAAGGAAATGGTCGTCGAACAGATGAAACAGGGACTGCGACAACTTTCAGTCTCCAAAGAAGAAACCAAGATCTTTCGACAAAGTTTGAGAAATTTCTCAGCCGTATGCTACAAACAAAGAAAGGAAATTCGACAACTTAAAAAGTATATTCGGCACAAAAAAGCCAAGAAAAAGAACCTCAGGGCCAAAGCGAAGACCATGCACCACTAATATTACATTCAAGAGGTCTAAAGACCGGAGGGATTATACACTAAATGATTTATAAAACTTTTTTTATCTATATAAACTTCCATTTGTATTATAAATGAGCGCCATTCTAAAACAAATTCCTATCACAAAAGTGTGTCGAACACAACCCGCAAAAACCTTGTACGGTATTCGACACGGACAAGCTTGGCACAACGTTCTTTTCGACACCATGGGCGAAAAGGCTTACGCGGACTATCGCGACACTTCTTTGACAGCCAAAGGCATGGAACAAGCCGCCACAGCAGAAAGTCCAGACATAGATCTCGTCCTTGTTTCACCTCTCATCAGAACACTACAAACCGCACACATTATGTTTCCAAATAAACCACAAATTGCTCTGGAATGTCTAAAAGAATACCCTCAACACACAGAGGTATGCAACAAACGAAGCAACGCCACAGTTCTCAAGCGCCTATTTCCACGGGTAGATTTCTCAGATTTACAAACGGAAGAACAGCCGTGGCCAGCGCCAGTAGACCACCAACAAAATGTTGCCGTCATCAAACACATCATTCAGGCGTCCAAACAGCGAAGAATAGCCATAGTATCTCACTCGACATGGCTAAAGTACTGGATCAATGGGTCCATAGAAGCTTTGCCGGAATTAAAGCATTGTACAGCTTATCCATTAGAAATTTAAATACTTTTAATGTATAGTTATTAATTGTTAGACTGTAAGTAAAGGGTCTTCGCTAGATTTCTTCTTTTCTTTGAGACATGATATTATGAATGAACCCCACCCCACCATACATAAAAAAACACATGCTATTATTACCCAAAATATATGATCCATATTCAGTACGGATCATATGGTTATAGAATCATTTGCCAAATTTTTGGTCATTGATTTGCCAAATTTTTGGTCATTGATTTGCCAAATTTTTGGTGGCATCCCGTGACATATTTAAAGAACTTTTCTTTGAAAGAATATGACAACAAAATTTCCTCGTTTCAATTCAAAGGAGGCTTGGTTTGACGCTCAGAATCGCCAGTGGGTGTTTGCGTGTCGTTTACCTGAATGGGAGGAGATGGATATCTTTGTGGGTGCGCCTTGTTTTGTGTTGGACAAGATGGGTTCGTTTCCTGACGACGAGGATGTTGTGGATCTTTTTCGCGAGAATCTAACAAAAAAGGTTCGAGTGTTGACGATGTTGGATTCCGATAAGAATGGATTTAAATGTTTGGTATTATTGTCTGAAGTATAAAGTCTTTTCCATAATAAAAAATAAATGAATGTATTTCGTTCCGTGTTATTATCGTTATTGGTGATTTGTTTTTTGTTACAAGTGCGAAATTTTAATCGATATCGTGTGGATCATCGCCGCAGGCATGACGAGGCAGTGACGTATCTGCAATCTGACGTGTGTGTGGATTCAGTGACTCGTGCGCAGTTGGGTACGTTTAATTTGTGTGAGAAAGCTTCTCATATCGTGGATGAGAATCCAAGTTCTGCGGCATTTTATGATGTATTGAATGATTGGTATCCGTGTGGGCATGGTCGTTGTGAGGGTGCATTGGATTGGGTGATGGCTAATTTGCATTGGTTTGTGATGATGATTTTGGTGGTTGGGATGATGTTTTATTTTAAATGGGTGGAACATCAGCGTGACATATTGTATACAAAAATGCGTTTACCGACTATGTTGCGTGGTCCGGTAGAGCATGTCGATTAGGGAGTATTTATAGGATTGACTTTGATGTAAATGAATTCTTGGGAAACGCATAAAGTGGAGTTTGCACCTGCGGAAGGCCTTGATAAAAACGAGACCTCTATGCAGTTATTGGACGCTGATATTTCCGAGTCAACTGACCGAGTTATGGGTATTGAATCGCGGATCGAACATCTGGCTTCCGGAGAGGATGCTGCGGCGAATTTGTACAAGCGAAATGAATTAACGAATGAGATACGACAAGATAAAGGTTATAAATTTTTGATGATGGTTTCTGGGTTTGCGTCAATGCGCCTGGACACTGTTGCGCGTCTATCCAACCGTGAAAAACAAGAGGTTCATTGTCACGGCGCCACTTGTACATTCGTCGGTTCGGAAAGCAGCAAATCCGAGGATAAATGGATGCAAATGCCGGAAGTGACGGGTGTGGTCCAATTGTCTCCAAAATTGTACGGTCATATTAAAGAATCGGAAATGATTTTGAATAATCGAGGCGTTTGTGTTCCATTGAAAGAATTGATTGAAAACCCTCAATTTTCTACAGCTTTTGCGCGGCTGGTGAGTCTTCGCATTGTCTTGTCTGGAGTGATAACAGGCAAGGGAAATCGTCGCGATAGGACGTATCAGCGTTTGCATCAAGAGCAGCATATGTTATTGAAGGTTTTCGAGCCTATGAGAGTCAAGCAACACGATTGGACAAAGCCTAGAAACGTTAGTTGGAGATAATAATAAAAATATAAATTTAATCATTTTGTTTGTATGTTTAAGCCAATTCTCTGTAAATGGACTTTGGTATTTTGAGACGCCCGTCTTTCATGAGTTGTGGATTGAACAACTTAAAGTCTGGCCACTTGGCTTGAATTTGTTGGATATTGTCCATGAGTTGTTTAAGAACGGGATGTCCCATGTTTACAGGCGCACTAATGAAATTCTGTGCGGCTGAGCTGTGTTCTTGCGATGGTGTCAGATGTAAAATATCTGCGGGTGACATCGAGTCTCTTACTTGGTCTGTCGGCGAAAAGCGTGCAGTATTCATGGTCAACGTATCTCTGAATGACAATTCGTATGCATCTTCCATTTCTCTGATCTTGGGTCCTGTGATGGAAGGTGGTGTCATCACCGATGCATTAAAGGTGAGTTCTCCATCCCACGAGCATGACTTTTGAATTCTGGCGCAATTTTGACGCGTCATATTGTTCCATGAATAAAATTCGTTGGATTGTCCGAGAGTGGCCGGTAAAAATCGAATGGATTCATTATTACAATTGTAGGTTCTGTATCCACCAAGGGCCGACGATTTGACCAGGGTGAGTCCTTCTGTTTGTTTGACTACGTTGTTTGTAAAGTAGACGGAAGAAGAATCGGACAACACAGATCGGACCGTATCAGAGTAGATAAGTTTGGCAGAACCTGATAATTTTTTGGCTGTGGCAAGTCTTGCGTCGGAGGTTGCTTTGGAGATACCATATTGTTCTCCGAATTTCATTCTTTTCCACTGTTTGTCTACTTCTTCTGCTGTTGCGCCTGTGGTCAACCATTTTTGGTAGAGACCTTGCAAAGATGCGGTGGCGGAAGAATCTATGACAATATGATACTTGACTTCCTCACATCCAAAATCATCGGGTCTTGAGATGGTGTAGGACCCGGCGGAGGATTGTAGACCGTCCATTTCGAGTCCAGACAACTTGCGCGAAGGAATCAACTGGTCTACTTCAAAAACAGAACGACCCGCGGCAATTTCAGGGTGAAACCAGGACATGTCAGCTTCTGAAAGTTTGTACTCTTTCGAAACTTGAACAACCAACCCTTGTACGATTTCCTTTCCATATTGGAGGCTGGCGATCTTGTCAACCGAAAAGTTAGCGAGAATGGTGACGGATTTAACTTGTCCCGACTGTTCTTCCAACCTGTCCATTACATTTTGGAGAGCTTTGGTGGTCTCTGGATCAGAACGTGCGAGTGGCGATTTTGAGACAGTGATTGGCATTTTTATTTAATCTACCATGTTATATAGGGTGTTTTCGTTCTTTGGTGTCCTAGCCAAAGCGGACCATTCGTTATGCCACATAGACCATAAACTACTCTCTATAGAAATCTCATGGCAGCCAGACCTACACTCTTCGTCATAACAACGTTGAAATACACGTTTCTCTATAGGCTTCACCATAAACCAGATATTATTCCCCTTGTGACATCTGCCGGCGATAGCGCATTGTTTGGAGCGCGTGGCCACCATATATTGTCCGTCATTTGTCATGGAGGTCTTGTGCCAATAGACCGAACCGTTTGTAATGTTATCTAAATGTTGAACAATGGGTCGAAGCATCGGACAGATGGTGGTAGACGACTCGCCTCTGTGCGCGCTGCCGATTCGCTGATAACCCGTTGCAGTTTTTCGAAAGAGTTCGAATGGGTTTTGGGAAGATGAAACAGGCTCCGACTCATCGATTTCCATACATTCTAGATATTCCGCTGACCGCATGGTCCCCTGTACCAATAACGCGTGCCATTCAGCTGGATGGCGAAGACATCGGTCCGAACCAAATTTGGAAGAACCACACAGACGAAACATTCTATTTTTGGTGTATACAGCCGTATCTATGGCGGACGAGTTTGTAGCAAGGACTAAACGGCGAACAAACGCCCCAACATGATAGACGTTTTTTAACCAAATATTCGTCACGATGATATGCCATGAATATTTTCCGGGAGCGCACGAGTCTAGTATTTCTATAACCGGTTTTTTTCCAAATTTGTGCTGAATGGCGGTGTCCAACGTTTGCAAAAGTCCGTCTATGTCGATAGGATCTTTCGAATCAATGTCTAGAAAGATCCTACTGGGACGTCCCTCTAAAAGACATTCGTACCAATGGGGCTGCTTCAATTTGAGATATTCTTGATGTAATTGTTCCGGAGACGCCACCCGAAATACCTTTTGACCAGCACTCGAAATATCCTCGGCAATCACAATAGTATTTGACTTGACAGAGACAAGGGCATCTTGTAGGCGTCTGTACATGGTAATAATATATTCTTGGTTATCATAACAATCACAATTAAAAATCTCATATTCCTATCTTATGAAGTACTGCATGATTTAACTTTTGTCACTTATATAAGGGGGGACTCTTTGGAATAAGAAAAACTATGTCCAGAATTCAACGTCCAGTTACAGCTACCCCAGCATCTGCCGAAGGTAAAGAACAAGCCCCACTCACTACGTCTGCTTTGACGTCTACCGCGGACTCACCAAAGGAAGATTTCACCACCAGAGTCGTCTTTGAATCCAATGCCACTGCCAAGCAGATGGAACACGGAGTCATTGTACAGCTCTCGAATGCTTCTCACGTCTTTGCCGGAAACGGCGAAGTCGATGCCAGCAAAGGTATTCTTACCTCGGTGACTGTCAAGTCCATCTACTCGGACTGTTCGGAACCCGTCACCTTTGCCCTTAACCTTTTCAACTCGTCCGAGAAGGAACCGGCCATCAAAAACAACGAGGGATGGCTCCACACCCCCCAGAAGACCGATTTCGGCACCGAAGCCATGGCCAAGGACGCCAGTGGATACCGCAACCTCTTGGCTGTCATGCCATACGAGAAATCGCGCGCCGAATTGAACGTCTACGAGCCCAACGAGATTGCCTCGGACCGTTACATTGAGCAATATGGTAATTGTAGTACAGAAAATCTCTACGACGGTGTTGTCGCCTTCCCCGGTGAACAATATTACCTCGTTTCGCAAGACCACGTTGTCCTTAACGTGATCCGCCAGAACTGGGAACAGCTCGGCATTAACGTCGATTCGGAGGCCCGTTTCAACGGCAAATACGTGCAGGTTCCGGCCCACGTCTTTGACCGCGTGATCAACGACCTCCAGTCGCACGTCCTTGCCCGCATGCCGTTCACCGATCTGAACGATGTCCGTGCCAAGTTTACCAGCAAACCCACTGGACACTACACCGATACCCACCCTGACGGCCCCGAGGGCATGTACAAGGTCTGTGTCGAACTCCAGATGAACTACCAATTCCCATCCCCTAAAGAGGAAGTGGACGAAGAGTAAATTTAGTATTCAAATCAAAACATCAAATTTTATATTTCTATAAATAACCATGTAAATTTAGTATTCAAATACTCCTACTATTAGTATTTAAACTAAAAAATTTTACTATAATCTATGGAACTATGTAAACAATGTGAACAAAACCCACAACGCGTCTCTAATCTATGCAAAACTTGTTTCCAAAAATCCAGATATCATTGCACTTGGCACAATTGTCTCAGACCCGTCTTTACACTCACCCTTTGCAGAACACACTACAGACAAATAAATGTCAATTGCGCACACACAGATTGCAACAGACCGTCATACTGTAAACAAGTATGCGCACACCACTACAGAAAGAAAGATTTTCCACCACTCAAGACTTGTCAACTATGCGAAAGGCCAGAATATATGCATCAAAAATGTTTTTATCATTTTACCTACAGAACATGCACACAATGCAGTCGTAAAGTCTTTTCGAAACAATTGTGCAGGAGACACTACATGCGTCAATATAGAAATCAACGTCTACGTAACACTGGACCCACTACTAACAACGAAAACACAGACGCGGACACAGCAGACATTCCAGAAATAATAAACCACATACCCGATACCCATTCATCTTTATTACAATCCGACATTTTAACATAAAATAATTGGTTATATATAGTGACTTCTTTTATGTATCAAATATGAATTTTACAGATCCCACTCAAAAAAGACTCGTACTCAAACCTATCAAACATCCAAATTTGTGGGACATTTTCAAAGAACAACAATCCGTTTTATGGACCACCGAAGAAATTGATTGGCAAAACGACAAAAAAGATTTCGCGAAACTGGGAACAGACGGACAAACATTCCTGCTCAGAATTATAGCTTTCTTTGCATCATCAGATATGCTCGTCATAGATAATCTCATGGACCAATTCATGTCCGAAGTCACAGTCGCTGAATGCAGAACATTCTACACACTACAAGCATATACCGAAACCATTCATTCCGAAACATATGCCACAGCACTTGAAATATTCGCACCCGCTGAACAAGCCACACATCTATTCAACGCCATCAAAACAGAACCCACCATCAAAGCAAAAGGAGACTATGCCATCAAATACATGGACACCAAAAGACCATTCTGGCAAAGACTATGGGCTTTCGCCATTTTTGAAGGAGTACTATTCTCAGCATCATTCGCATCCCTATACTGGCTCAGAACAAAAGATCTCTGTAAAGGACTCACATTCTCAAACGAATTGATCCAAAGAGACGAAGGCCTACACGCAAAATTTGCCATAGAAATGCTCAATATGATCACAGACATAGACCAAGAAACAATCAAAACAATTCTCACAGAAGCCATAGACATCGAAATTGCATTTGTCAGAGCGGCATTGCCACAAAATCTGGTCGGACTATCCACAGAAGACATGTGCGAATATGTGCGATACTGTGGAGATCGACTCCTAAGCATGCTCAACAAAGCAGTAGCACCCATTTATAACGCAAATCAACCACTAGGATTTATGGAAATGATCTCAATAGACGCAAAAACCAATTTTTTTGAAAGGAGAGTCAGCGAGTATAGCATGTCAGGTGTTGGACAAAGCGCAGCAGCGAACTCATTCTCCCTTGACGCTGCCTTCTAATAAACAACATTATATAAACCACGTCTTTTTCATTAAATATATATATATGACATTTCGTACATTTCAATCATTAAGACAATTCGCAAACGCCGAAACGTCAAAGCCAACCCTAAGACGACCAACAATCAATATACTACTCCATAAAAACACACAACCCATAGAATCTACAGTCTTTGCCAAAAAGATAGCACGGAAAATCAAAAAGAAGGCCAAGCAAATCAAAGCAGGAGACAGAGTAGAATGGAAAAGTCCTCATCACCCTAGAAAAAGAACCGGCACGGTTATAAAAATAACAAAAACCGGAAAATATTCAATCAAATGGGACAATGGCCGTGTACCAAAGTCCACTGTATCGTCCAAATACGTACACAGAGTTTAATTACGCTTCGCTATCGGAATCGTCCGGCCAATACTTGTAAAGAATCGAAGAGGCCACAACCATAGCTATTACAGAAAAAGAAGACCAAACATGAAGACCGACCATTTTATTATTTTATTATTACTTATATAGATCACCAAAAATATAGATCGTCGTCACTAAAAATTTGGTCACCAAAAATTTGGTCATTATTTTTCAGAGACCTGAACTGAGATATTGACATGCTTCTTCCCTTCGACCATGTGACCATACAAGATTACGAGTTTGTACTACATTACAAACACGAAGGAGCTCCAATGTTTGACCAAAATGGCGCGGGATGGCACGCCATTGACACCTATGGCAACGACGTCGGTATCAGAGAGATGGATCTGAAAAAAATAGAACCATTCGTGTTCAAAGGACTAACAAGGTTTGAAGAACCAACATTCTTCAAAGTTATCGACGAACGATGGCAAAGGATTAAATCAGAACAAATGCTCAGCGATATAAACTCGGGCTGCTTGAGCGGTGCATTCACAGCAAAAGACGGCCAATTGAACTCATGGGATATAAAAACGATGACTGTAGTAGATAATGAAGATATTTACACATTAAAAATTCTCACAAGAGGAGGGTGGTGGTTATAACTATTTTAAATACGAACATATTGCTGTACGTGTAAATTCGGCGTCTACGCCAGTCTTTTTCCAGAAAATAAATGAAAACAAGTTGAAACGCTGGTGGTCTTTGATCCGACGCAACGATAAATTTACGAGAACAGTTTTTCGCCTAATTTCTTGGTAAAATGCAAGTTTTACCTCTTTTGAGGTTGGTTTATTCAGTCTACGGTGTTTCCTGAGCAATTCGGCGCCTCTGGGGTTCTCATACCATTGGTGGTAAAGCATCCAAAGTTCTTGTCTGTCATGTTCGGCGGATCGGTATGTATCCACAACGCGGTTCATAATTACTAAAATTTTGGTAAAAGATAAAGACCAAAATTTTGGTAAAAGATAAAGACTAAAATTTTGGTAAAAGATGCATCTTGGTCAACGTGTCTATGCTCAAACAGACGAAATCAATTTTCACAGATGGTACAAGTGCAAAATCACCGACATACGCCGCAAAAAGCGTTCTGCTGAACAGGGGAACGTTCTTTATTGTATTTTGGACGTTTTAACGTGTTGCAAGACACTTCCTTGGGAGTATGTGGTAGAATTTCAAGACGGTACAACTTTGGCACTGCCCCGCGAACGCATACAAGAAAATTTATAAACTCATGCTGAATTGGTCTTGAGAGCCATTCGAGCCCTGTGATTGCATTGAATTTGCTCTTTCTTTTCGAATGGCGATGCCTCTGGTCTCTATAACTGTCAGTAGTTTTCTATTCTCAAGGCTTGTCCGCTCGAGAGCATCTTCCAAAACTCGAATCCTTTGATCTTGTTTTACAATCTTTTGTTCAAGTTTGTAAACCCATATAGGTTTTTTAGGTGTTAATACTTCACGCTGTAATGGAGACGACATTGTAGATTTAAACGACATGTATAAATATGGTGTATCCGTCATTTTTAGGATTCTTCTGTAAATGTAGTGTGTATGTTACCGTGTTCTTCTATCATCTGAAAAGATGTTCTAAAATGTGGCCCCCAACGAGGGTGGTCAAAATCGGGCCGTCTCTGCGCCACGATCTTGCCTATACCACTTTGGATGATGGCGCGCGTGCAGTCAACGCATGGCCACCAATTAATAAACATCGTAGTGCCTTGTAGAGACATGCCTTCTTTGGCGGCGGCATAAATAGCATTTCGTTCGGCGTGTTCGATCCAAAAGTATTTTTCTGGCTTTTCTAGGCGGCTTTCGGTGATGACACACCCCTCTGGAAATTTGTTTGTCCCTTTTGCGACGACGGCGCCATGATCGTTGATAATGACACATCCTACTTTTCTATGGGGGTCGTCGGAACCTGCGGCGACTTGATCACACAGACGAAACATTATTATTTTTGGACGTACCGGCCGTAAATACTACATGATGTTCAACAAATCCCTGACCAAAATTTTAGCAAATGATGACCAAAATTTTAGCAAATGAAAGACCAAAATTTTCGTAAATGAACAACCAAAATTTTCGTAAATGATGACCAAAATTTTAGCAAATGAACAACCAAAATTTTCGTAAATGATGACCAAAATTTTCGTAAATGATGACCAAAATTTTAGCAAATCTCTGACCAAAAAATTGGTCAATGATTATGTTCAGAATTTTACATGATATATCTGAATGTTTCTATAAAAAATGATTCCGAGTCTTTTGGCGCGGTTTGTATTTGAAAGACTCTGATCGGATCTGCTTGTGTAATACTGCATACAGTGAGCGCGTCATTTTGCGACGTGATGTCCATACCAACGGAATAGGCCATGTCTGTCAATTCTTTTTTGGTAATTGGTATTTTATCTAGTATGAGTGGTGCAAATAATCCCCTGGTCTCTCTAACAAATGGATATCTTCTTGTTTTGGATGTGAGCTGGGTCCAATCTACGGTTTCGCCTGGTTTGGCTAATTCCAACGGGTCTGGATCCACTTTTTTTCTATCTGAATCTTGTATTTTTTTTTGTTGTGTTTGTTTTTTCTTCTTTCCAGAGTATTTTTCGAGCATTTTGCGCACTTCTTCTCTCTGTTCATCTGACAATTCCAAGTTCTGACCCTTTTCTGACATGTTTCATTACAATGTTTTTTGGTTATATAGTTTCCACGAATAAGTTCTATTGCATTTGGCCGATGTTCCTTTTATTTTTTTATACTATAAAGAGTATGACCCGCTGAATAATAATGTCTGCTATCAAACGTAAGAATTCCGAACCCAAAGTTGTTGAGCAATTGTCAATGCCTGAAAACTATCAACCAAAACATCCTATGATGGCGTTCCAAGGAGTGGCACCCGCTCCGGTCGCAGATCATTTGGACGAATACCGTGAGGTGCGTCCTTTTGAAGATTCCGAAGGCCTGATTAGCGGTCTTCGAAGTATTGGTAAAAGTATCAGAGGTGCCGCGAGCACAGTGGGAAAACTCGCATCTGGAGCCGTCAAAGGTGCAAAAGCGGCCCGTAAAAAAATGAAAGAGGATGCCAAAGCCAAGGATGCCAAAGCCAAGGATGGCGAGGAGGATAAGGATAAGGACGATAAGGACGATAAGGAGGATGAGGATAAGGAGGATAAATAATTAAGTAGGTATTTAAGTTTATTACTATTTTTAAAAATGTCTGTAGAATTATGGGCCCCGCCCAACTTATCTAGAGGATGTGTACGTGCTAAGGTTGAAGAATGGCGTCGTAAGAATCCAAATACTCCTCCTTATGAACGTTTTTTGCAAGATTATATTTCAAGCCAATGGCCTGTGTTATGGCATTTAAAACGTAAATTTGTTTTAGATTTGAATTCCGATGATTCTTCTGGTGAAAGTGAAGATCCGTCTGAAGATGTGTGTTCTATTTGTCGTTGTGTGTTGGGATTGGGTACGGAATCAATGACTTGTGGTCATCGTTTTCATACGATGTGTATTCATCGTTGGATGCAGAGAGCGGATACTTGTCCTGTTTGCCGAGCATCATTATAAAATTATACCGTATATAGGTCGCCAACATGTACATAAATAATGGCGCATACCCAAACTTTAATTGCAACTTTATCTCTCTTGATTTCTATTCTAATTGCGTTGGCCTTGAATGAATCAGTGTATTCGAACACGGATCTGAATGTCCCGTTGAATTTTGCTGCTTATCATGGCAAACCTATGGGGCCTTTTGTTGTACAACCTTCGGATGCTTTTGTTGTACAACCTTCGGATGCTTTTGTTGCACAACCTTCGGATGCACCAGTAGCTGAAGTTGTCACTGACCAACAAAAGTTGCCGCCGCCATCCAAACCACCCATGGATTGTCGTCTTGTGTGGGGCGGCCCAACTTCTAAATATTTCATGGCTTCTTACTTTAACGAAAACGACGATATTTCTCGTGAGTTTTTGTATGGTGGATTCTCTGCGCGTGGAGCTGCCATCTCTGCCATTGTGTTAAGCATTGGTACGTTTGTCCTTGCGGTGACAGTCCCTGAATTGGATTTGAACATGGATGCTGGCAAATATGTGGGCAAATCTTGGTTTCACGAAGGAGACACGAAAAAGTTCGTGGCGGGTGTCTTTTACCGTCTTATGGTGGCGGGTATCGTCCTTTCGTTGGGCATATTGGGCGCCACTTCCGTGGGTGCTTTGTTCTTGCAGGGATTCGTGCCTTCTGCCGGTGTTGATTACGACGATACTGACGATTTTTCGTCCAGAGATGTCTCTGAATGCAAGGATATTGACGACAGTGTGGTGTATCGTTCGGATGCTTTGAAGGCCTCTGTGTTTTTATCGGGTGTGTCTGTGATAGCTGTTGGGTTTTTGGCGTATGCCGTGAAATACGATCGTAAAGCTTCTGAAAAAAAGTTGGAAGAGTAGACTTTTAATAAATATAGTATAAATAAGTTGATTTATTTTGAAAAGATGCCATACTTTGTGGGTAATGTATTACCGTCTTCTGACGCACCGGGTGAGAATGATCATACCTTTGATTTTACGAAAGAGGAATCGGTGAGAATGGATCTGAGTGACGTGCCGATCCGATTGGAGCATGAGGAGGGATTGGCGGTGGGACATGTGAAACGGGACTGGACGGATACGGATGGAAAAAAATGGATTTTGGGAGAGGTAAAAGAAGATACTCTAGAGGGCCGTTTTGCATCAAATGCGATACAGCCAAGTTCTTCTGGTCATACTCTTTACAAAGGTCTTTCCCTGCAACATGTGCATACTTCTTTTCGAGATGGTTCTACGTCGAAGCGCGCGATCGAGGTCTCTCTTTGTACCGAGCCCCGAAGACCCGGGTGTTCAGTGACGTCAGTGCAAGCAACAAAAAAAAAGGAGTATATAACACACCTTGCTTCTCGACAAAATATGTCTGCCGAACCTAATACTACATCTGCCCCAGAACAAACCACTGAAGTTGTTGAAGCGCCTGCGTCCGAGCCGGTCGCCGAGACTCCTGTTTCGGGAGCTGCTGCCGAGCAATCGCCCAGCGTGGCGAATCATGAAGAATTGATGAAACTTGTCATTGATCAAGAGTCTGAACTTTCTGGTACCAAATCCGCTCTGGAAACGGCCCATGCTGAACTTAAAAAGTTGCAAGCCCAGTGGAAAGAGCGCGAGGACAATGAACGTCTCCACACCAAGAGCAAAGCCGAAGCCCTCTCAAAGGCTCTCGTCGATTCTTGGTCGGCCTCATTGCCAGCGGATATGATGACGGATGAGAACAAAAAAGCTATTTACGCTCTTGCTCAGAATTTCCCAGAACAGTCTGTCAAAATGATGGAGATTGCCCACAAAGCGAGCAAAAAATACAAGTCTGATCTTCAGAGTTTGGAGCATATGCAAGCCGCCAAGCAAAAACGCCAACTCGAATCGCAGGTCATGAATATCGTCACAAAGAAACGCCGCGTGGCTCCCGCTGAACCGGACACCAGATCTGTTGTGCACGCCGCTTCCATCAAAAAGACCAATCCATTTTCCTTCGACGTCCACAAGACATCCACGTCAATGAATTCGGTCCGCGACCGCAACCCAGACCTTTTCAAGGCTCTCTCCGGATTTAGTTCCGGAAGCCTCAGAGATAGAATGGGCCAAATCGCCAATATTAATGGAAATTAAAAATAAATCTTATTTTAATTAACACATATGTGCTTATTTAATACCTCTTTTTATAAATTATCGTTTGTATTTGTATGATCGATCATGTCGAATTTAGTTGTTTATCTCCCCAAAAAATCCGTGACATTTCTGTATGCGAAGTCGTCACAGATGAACTTTATGATGAGGGACGACCAAAGACCGGTGGTCTGAGAGATCCAAAATTTGGAGTCTCTTCGCGCAGAGGTATTTGTACTGCATGTCAACGTACATGGACACAATGCTCGGGACATTTTGGTCATTACGAACTACCATTTCCTATGTATCATATAGGATGGATCCCAGAAGTTCTATTTTGGCTTCGTAAAACGTGCATCCATTGTGGACACGTTTCGAACAAAAGACTCGGCAAAAAATGTCCAAAATGTAAAGAAAATACCGTGAAAATATCCAAACTAAATTCGACAACTCTCAAGATCACAGACAGTGCGGGCATTCGAGATCTATTTGCTCCAGAAGTCTTTGAAATTTTTCAAAAAATATCCGACGAAGATATTCAGGCGATACGCAAAGATCATTTTCATCCGTCATGGCTTTTACTCACTGTTTTACCCATCCCACCAAATTGTGTTCGACCATCGCCTACCATGGACGGAGATGAAGTCCGAGGAGAAGACGACATCACAAGACGACTTTTGTATATCCTCAGAGTATGCAAAGGATATAAAAATATTCAACACGAAAATTCCACAATCATTCAACACTATCAAAAAAAAGTACAGGATGCAGTACACATGTACATCGACCAGACGAGAATGTCATCTAAAAACAAAGGCACACAAAAATGTATATCCGACAGACTCAGAGGGAAAACTGGACGTCTTAGAGGCACGCTCATGGGGAAAAGATGCAATTTTACGGCCAGAACGGTCGTATCGGGAGATGCAATGTTGGACATGCGCGATGTAGGCGTCCCACAAGAAGTGGCAGACAAATTGACCATTGTCGAGTCCGTAAACCGGCTCAACTATACAAAACTTCGAGAAATGGTCGCCAATCAAGACAAAAGGATCAAATATATTATTCAAAAAGATGGCACCCGACTAGACATGGCCACTGTTCGAGGAAGAACAGACCTACAAGTCGGATGCTCCGTTGAAAGAACACTCAGAGACGGTGACCTCGTTCTATTCAATCGACAACCATCTTTGCACAGAATGTCCATCATGTGCCACAGAGCCAAAATTCTCAAAGGAAAGACATTTAGGCTTAATTTAACGTGTACAACACCATACAATGCTGATTTTGACGGAGACGAGATGAATTTGCATGCTTTACAGACACACGAATCGCGTGCCGATGCTCAGGAGCTGATGGCAGTTGCAAAAAATATTATTACTCCCCAAGCCAATAGGCCAGTTATGGGGATCGTTCAAGATTCGTTATTGTCTGCTTTTATGATGACGAAACCCGGAGTCACGCTAGATAGAGCCGAAATGTCCAATATTATGATGTGGGTTGAAGGCGCGACAGAATTGCCGGTTGCCAAAGTAATGACCCCCGAAGGACCAAGATGGTCAGGTCTACAGTGCATGTCCATGTTATTTCCAAAAGATTTTAACTGGTCAACCTACATCTTTCAAGGACAATTGCTCAAAGGACCCCTAGGAAAGAAAGCACTCGGAAGATCACACGGCTCAATCATACACAGACTTTACAATGATTATGGCCCAGATAGAACGTGTCAATTCATCAATGAATTGCAAAGAATAAATCATTTATGGTTTGCGGGACAAGGATTCTCCATAGGGATAGGCGATATGCGCATATCAGACCAAACCGCGGCAAAAATTAGAGCCGAATGCGCCAACATTGATACAGCCGCCGATGAAATTAGACAATCGACCACAGACGACCCAGAATCCAAAATCAATAGAATGCTCAACCAAACCAGGGATTCCATGGGCCTCATCGCTCAAAACGCCATGTCAGACGATAACTGTCTAGGACTCATGGTCAAATCCGGTTCAAAAGGTTCCATGGTCAATATCATGCAAATTGCAGCGTGTGTTGGACAACAAAACTGTTCTGGACAAAGAATGCAACCCACACTCAGAGGAAGAACACTGCCAATGTTCGATTTCAACGATAATACAGCAAGATCCAGAGGATTTGTACAACATTCGTACATTGACGGGCTCACACCAGACGAATATTGGCACCATACAGTCGGAGGAAGAGAGGGTCTCATAGATACAGCTGTCAAGACATCGATTACAGGATACATTCAACGAAGATTAGTCAAATCTCTCGAGTCTATACATGTTGCGAATGACGGAACGGTTAGAGATGCTCAGGGGTCGGTCATTCAATTCAAATACGGTGAAGACGGACTCGATGGAATGTCACACGAAATGATGCACTGTCCCTTTGATGATATAGAGACTCTCAATGAACAATACGATGTGAAACAATGGCCAGAAATTGCCGAAGCGTTCCAAATGTGGAAATGGAACCAAAAATTCAGACTCGGGGATAAATGGGCCATATCCATACCCGCACAAAGAATTTTAGATAAACACAGAGACGGCGGTTCTTTATCGGCTGCCATGACCAGGAACATTATTCGTCCTCTTCTAGACGCATGTGCCGAAGTCCCCCTTGCACACGCATATATACTAGCAACACTCACTAGAAAAGATATAGCGTGTTCAAAACGAGCTCTACAGAACATTATTGACATTTTACTCAAAAAATGGTACAAATCAATAGTAGCGCCTGGAGAAATGGTCGGAACCATAGCCGCGCAGTCAGTTGGAGAGCCCACCACTCAGATGTCAGCTGCATATGATCAACAAGTCGTTGTTGATATAAACGGAACAGTTAAACGAATGCAAATAGGGCTTCTTGTCGATAACATACTCAACAATACTTCGCGCGAATCGCAAGAGATGGTTGTGACACATCTAAAATGTGTGGGCGTAACACCAACAGAGACCGTGGCGTGGACAAATATTACACACGTGTCTCGTCACCCAGCCAATGGTATCATGCTTCGTGTAAATACGAAACATAACCGTTCGTTATCAATGACAGCATCGCATAGTTTTTTAGTACGGCGAGATAATCGTGTCACGGCAATGCCGGGACACAAGTTAATCGTTGGTGATGCGCTTCCAGTTGTGAAAAATTTGCCAAAAGCAGTGACCGAAAAGACGACACTCTTTCCATTAAATGCAATTGCCGGACATTTCATTGGTGCTGTCTTGGCAGAAGGGTTTGTAAACAAATATACAATCTCATTTTGTGGTCGGGAACACGACTGGGTGAAAAAAATTGCAAAACCATTTGCTCATTTACTTGGATTAGACGCTCATATAAAACGCAAAGCACCGTCGGTGCATACTTTGGGAACGGAGGATATGACTACTGCAAATATTCATTCAAAGGAGATCGCCAAGTATTTCGCCGAACAGTTCGGGAAAACATCACATCATAAAACTATACCAGGTTGGTGCTTACAAGCACCAGATATCTTTGTATCTGCTCTATTACAAAGCTATTTCGATGGAGATGGAAACATCTCTTGTGAACCCGGGCATTACGCGATACGTTGTCATTCTGTATCAAAAACACTCATTGAAATGATTTCACTATGCTTGGCACGTTTTGGCATGCCCCTTTATATAAATAAAAGCAAATATAAGACACCTGATGGAAAAAGAGGTATTTTGTGGGAAGGATGCATCCCGGCTGTCTTTGCAAAACGTTTTCGCGATTCAGTTGGATTTTCATTACCTGAAAAAAAGAAAAGACTTGAAAAAATGTACGTTATGAAATTTAAAAAGGGGTTCCAAGCCAGGGTTCCTGGCATGTCCGGTGTTCTCTCGGCATTACGCCAATACACGTCAGACAAAGACACGCGAAAAGAAATCAATCGCATAATAAAAAGAGGAAATGGAATTACTATTCAAATGTTACACACATTGATAGGCCATGCAAAACAAAACAACGTGCCATCTACTGTATTGTCAGAACTAAAACAGGCCGTTAACGCCGATGTGTGGTGGGATAAAATCGAAACAATTGAACAATATGAAACCGACGAATTAGTGTATGATTTCACAGTGAATGAAAAATTACAATCTTTCATGCTTGGAAACGGTTGTTTTGTCCACAATACGCTCAACACCTTCCATAACGCCGGCAATTCGGCCAAAAATGTCACTCTGGGTGTCCCAAGATTCGAAGAACTGATCAATGCCTCCTCGAAAATAAAAACACCATCTCTGACCATTTTTACCGGCGAAGAGACAGGACTAAGGCCCGAAAAAGCGTGGAAACTAAAGTCTGAACTAGAAAGGACACAACTTAAAGATCTAGTCCTCACACAAACATACGATGTTCAAGAATGGCCCGAACTACAGTCATATCTCGAATACCCAGACAACCAAAAATGGACCTACAACAAAAAACCGAAAAGAATTTTACACTGTATTCTCGACAGGAAAAAAATGGTACAAACAGGACTGGATATTTATGAGATCATCCACATACTAAGGTCAAAACCATACCACAAACACATGATATTTGCATACAGTGACAACCCCATAGAGGATCCACACATATTTGCTAAAGCAAAAAAATCGCAAAAATTCTTCCAATACACCAAACAAATATTAGACACGTGTGTAAAAGGTTCAGAACATATACCAAACGTCTCCATAAGAATAGAAGGTTCACAATTCGTCATTGACACCGAAGGAATAGACCTAAATCATATCAAAGGGATCACGTCCATGAACCAAAAAACAGTTCAATGCAATGATATCTTTGCCATTCAAAAAGTATACGGAATAGAAGCCGCAAGAGCCACCATACTCAAAGAAATGCATCAAGTACTATACGCATACGGAATTTACGTCAATCACAGACATCTCATGACCATCGTTGACTGGATGACATTCGGTGGTAAAATCACAGCACTCACAAGACATGGCGTCAAAAAAAGAATGAACACAACAGCCCCATTCAAAAGAGCCACATTCGAACAACCGGTAGAAATATTTCACCAAGCCGCAGTGAAAGGACTCCATGATCATGTAGAAGGAATATCCGAACAACTTTTAATGGGTAAAGAACCCATGTGTGGTTCGAGATTTAACGAAGTGGTCACAGAATCAGACTACAAAACTCAGTGGGACCAAGAAGATTGGCAACCTCCTGAAGAAATAGAAGAAGACTTATTTGGAGAATGGGGTGTAGATACATGGAGACCAGAACCGATGGATCTGGACGAAATGCCAGATAGTTCCTGGGATGCTCATACAACATTTGCAGATACAAAACAACCGGACGCATTCTTGCAACAACCAGCGCCGGCATGGCAACAACCACAGCAACCAGCATGGCAACAACCACAACAACCGGCATGGCAACAACCACAACAACCGGCATGGCAACAACCGCAACAACCGGCATGGCAACAACCGCAACAACCGGCATGGCAGCAGCAGCAATCCAAAAAATCTCCGGCGTATTCACCCGCAAGTCCGGCGTATTCACCCGCAAGTCCGGCGTATTCACCCGCAAGTCCAGCGTATTCGCCCGCAAGTCCAGCGTATTCGCCCGCAAGTCCAGCGTATTCGCCCAAAAACGGTGCAGGTGTGTATTCACCCACAAGTCCGGCGTATTCACCCAAAAACGGTACAGGTGCGTATTCACCCGCAAGTCCGGCGTATTCGCCCGCAAGTCCGGCGTATTCGCCCAAAAACGGTGCAGGTGCGTATTCGCCCGCAAGTCCCGCGTATTCGCCCAAAAACGGTGCAGGTGCGTATTCGCCTACTCTTCAAACCAGCTCGCCCAAAATCGACGGGAACAAATATAGTCCAGGAAGTTCTGTTGGTGTCAGTCCAAATAAGCGTCAAAAAAAATAGTGTATACTCAACAAAAAAAACTATAAAGCTATAATATATTTTTTAAAAATGAAACAAGTCCAGATGTGCGATAGTGCAACCCGTATCTGGTGTTGTCGTATTAGTTTGGTCTTTGTAATTTCTGCCGTTTTGTTATCTATGATGTTTCAAATATGGTCTTATTATTTTTCTTTGGTGCGCGAAATGGATCAGTTATCATCTTTAAACCCACAATTGGGTTCAATAGTGTCTGTATGCAATGGTAGTTTGTTTCATTGGAACATCGAGTGCGAATCTTCGTCGAGTTTTTGGAATTGTACTGTTCCTTCGCCCGATAAGAATATCTATTTGGATTCGACCTGTGCGTCTAGCGAGTTGACAGAATTATCTTTTAAAGAGTGTTGTCGTATAATGATTTGGATTTTACCTTGGTAACCGTTTATAATATTTAGTCTCGAATATAATTAAAAAATGAAGCATGAGATAGTCGGTAAAGAATTATTATTATTATTATTGTTAATTTCTATCGTTATAGGCTTTCCACGCATAAAACAATTGAATTTTATACCGCCTTCGGTGTTTGCTGTTGTTTTGGGTATGTTTGTGTCATTGTGTGGCGGTACGTCTATATCTTTTGCGTCCGAAGTGTTTTTATTTTTGGGGTTGCCTCCAATTTTGTTCCATTCTTCTTTAAAGTTTAAGATGGATTCTTTGCGACGTACTTGGTTATCTTCTGCGCTGTTTTCGTGGGTCGGTACGATCGGTTCTGTTTTTTTAATTGCTTGGGGTATCATGGTGTGGACATCTGGTACGCGAATAGAGATGAGTCCTGTCGATGCTTTATTATTTGCGTCTATTTTGGCGCCCACTGATACTGTTGCCACAATTTCTCTGTCAACTGCGATTCGCTCCGATTGTGGCGAGAGTGCTATTCTCGAGGTTTTGGAGAATGAATCGGTGATGAATGACGCCATATCTGTGGTATTGGTTCGTTTATTTGCATCTATGAACGAATCTCACCAGCAATTGGATCGTTGGGTTCCTATGGAAGTGGTGGGTTTATCTGTGTTATATTCGTGTATGGCTATTCTGTGGGGATATTTTATATCGTTATTGATGAATCGTTTTGAGGTGAAAGATATGACAGTCCATTATGTGGTTGCATTGATCGTATATGCAACTTGTGAATGTGTGGACGTTTCGGGCATTTTGGGGTTATTTGTGTATGGTTCGTTGGTGAATGTTCCTCAGAACGTTTCTGAATCGATTGGTTCTTTGTCATTGATTATTGAATCTTCGGTGTATTTGATGTTGGGTTTGGCGCTACATACCTATGACATGACTCTGTTTGGGTTATCGTTGTTGGTATTGTTGAGTTGTATAGTGGCGAGGGTTGTAATGGTCTTTTTTCTGGGCGTTTTATTGCGCTTATGTGGTCGTAAATGGTGGACTATTCGGTCATTGATGTTTTTTTCATTGTGTGGTGTGCGTGGCGCCATATCATTTGCGCTCTGTCAGGGTATTAACGACACATTTATAAAATCAACGACATTTGTGGTGATTGTGACAACGATTGTGGTGATGGGTTCGTTGCAGAAATGTATGTTTCGATTGTTTTTGGCGGCGCCGACCGGTCGCCAATTGTCTATATAAATAGATTACAAAAGACTAGGAAAATGTCTTTTGATTCGTTGTCCACACTAATGTCTACCATTTGGTATTCATTGGATGATATATTTGTCTGTGTGGGTGTGTTTCTGGCCGCAAACGTCGTCGCACATTCTACAGAATGGTGTTTGTGCAATTACTTTAAGTCTAGTAAGTATACGGCCCAAACGATCCACTTTGCTTTTTTATTTGCGGTTGGAATCTTTCTTATTGGACATTTGATCGGCGAATCTGTCTCAACTTCATTGTTTAGTGGGTTTTTTATCGGATTTGGGTATGCCTTGCAGCCCTATATTGTTTCTTTGTTGGCTGGGGCAACATTTCACACCGGTTCCATGTTTTCTAGACATGGAAAAAAGGTGATGTTTCGAGTGCAAGGAGAAGAGTATGAGTTGGATCATGTCGGACTATTGCACGTGTGTGGTACGAATACAGAGGGTTGGGAAACTTATTTTCCGAATTCGATGTTGGCATCTACACCTATATCTATTAAACGCGTGAAAATAAATTAATTTTTTTATAATTCAAATTTTGTCATATTTATATTTGTCATATTTACTACTTTCCATACAGAATCAGAAAAAGACGCTTGCCATTCAGGCAGGCGGTGTAATTGTGTTACGATCCATACCAATGACCACAGATAAACAGTTGTGAGGATCTTACATGACCATAGACATATATCCTTTATATTTTTAAAGACATAGTGTACGATAATAAATATAGTAATAAATAAAAGTGTGAATAAAATTTCGTTAAGGAACATTTTCTTCTTGTTGTAATGGATCATACTTTATAGTTTTTTGTGAAAATCCAACCACGAAATCAATGATAATAATAATGACAGCTAGAAATTCGACAATAAATATAGTGTCTTGCCATACAGAAGATGTGATGGTTTCGTTTCTAGCTAATATGGACCCGATCAGTAGAATGGATATGAGAACAAAACAACTGACTACTCGAAACACATGTTTGCATCGGGCAGTTCCGGAAGATTGTACTTTAAAGATATGCCATAGATAATAGCAATGACTTGCAAATGAAATACCGACTGCAATAATATATACCATTTGGGCGTTATCGCTTTGTTGATTAAATGCTGCGCATAGAGCTAGGATCATTAACATGATCCATATATACCAATGTAGTCCAGCTTCTGTAACGTGTTCTGCATGTGATGTGATGCACCAAACTGTGGCGGCAATGACAGACATGATCGAGATGTGAATGTTAAATGCAATTTCGTCTATCATGTTGTAAATATGTAGGAGGAGGCCTATAGAGACAACGATGGACCAAGATAGGGACAATAGTATAGACTTTGTGTTCCTGACGTCCTTTGAATAGAGCGCGATCAATATAACATTCGCCAATAAATTAATAGACACGGGCAAAGCACGCCAAAACGCGTCCGATTCAATATACGTTAACCACGAATATGTAAACACAGATGCCCATAAAAATAAACTCCAAAATAATGAACGGAGTTGGTACATGTTTTATATACAAGACTGATTTAAATAGACGATATTTATAAATACATATTTGGTGGAGGCATGGGTTTTTTAAACACTTGAGCATGTCCTAAAAAAGTCTTCAATCCCTCTTCCAAATCCACCAATATTAATTCTGAATTTGATTTTTCCGGAAATTGACGCACGATCGCCGCCTGCTTGCTATGGAATATAAGTTGTTTGGTGGAACCGCCACCATGCGTCAATTTCGCAAAATTCCGACTAAAAAAATCTCGAATGTCTTTCTTTTCTGCTTTTGCGCATTTCCAACGACTTTCTTTCAACTGTTTCGTAAATATATGTTCAATCATAGTGGCGGGAGGGGTTTTAAATCTATATACATACCCGAATCTCCGCTCAAGTCCGGCATTTGCCTCGAATAGTTGTTTCATATCGTTCTCATATCCCGCCATAATAAAAATGACTTGTTTGTCGAGATTTGACATGGCCTCCACAATCTCTGTCAAGACCTCACGACCATACATATCATCACCATCCTTCGCGGAGATAAGAGAATAGGCCTCGTCGATAAAGATCACACCACCTTTGCAATCCTGAATCAATTTCTTCGCTTTCTGAACCGAATGACCTTGATATTTACCCACCCAATCCGAACGTTTTGTAATGCGGAAACGGCGTTTGTCAATAATACCAAGAGCATCCCAAACATCCACCAATAAACTAGCAAATGTAGTTTTACCAGTTCCGGGCTTTCCTACAAGAAGAGTATGTACAAAATGACCTTGTAGGAGCTTTAAACGTTCGCGACACTTGGCTACATACGGAGGATCTTCGTATTCGTCTTCAGAATCAGAAGAGTCTTCCTGACCTTGCATGTGTGTCAACAATGCTAATAGAGCGGATTTCGCATCCTCTCCGGGTTCATAATCCTCATCCTCCTCATCGGATGTACTGGATAGTATCCGCCGGCGTGTCCGCCGCTTCTGTGTGGTGTTACGCCGGCGCTTTGAGCGTCTCAATGGTTTTTTTTCGGCACACTGAGAAATAAAAAATAAGACCATTTTGGCCACCGTTTCTTTTATTTCCTCGTGCCCTACAAATTCGGATAAAGATTTTAAAGACGGGACCAACTTTGGAAATGAAGTGGAGTGTTTTTTCAAATATGTAGATAATTTAGCAAATTGAGCCATTGATTTCATGTTCAATATCACGAACATATTTATATTTCATTATAAAAAAAAATAATATGAGCTAATTATGTGAGAAGGTTTTTGCATAAAAAAATGAGGGATTGGGAACAACAAAACTATTTCTACAACAAATATATTTTTTCACCGTGAACATAAATCCATGACCAAAATTTTGGTCAAATCATTCGCCAAAATTTTGGTCATCATTGGAAACTCATTCGCCAAAATTTTAGTGATCAATGGCCAAAATTTTGGTTGTTCATTCGCCAAAATTTTAGTGATCAATGGCCAAAATTTTGGTAACTCATTCGCCAAAATTTTAGTGATCAATGGCCAAAATTTTGGTAACTCATTCGCCAAAATTTTAGTGATCAATGGCCAAAATTTTGGTAACTCATTCGCCAAAATTTTAGTGATCAATGGCCAAAATTTTGGTTGTTCATCCGCCAAAATTTTGGTCATTGAACTTTCATTTGCCAAAGGTCGCTTTCATTTTTCAGGATCGATACTCTGAAGTTCAATGACCAAAATTTTGGTCATGGATTCATGCATTTGTCTATATATATACCAACGAACATTATACAAATGTTGTTTAGTTTTGCATCGGTCGCCTGTATTTTATTTGGTACAAATTGTCTTGACACCACGGGAACGGTTTCCAATTCGATTCCTGATTTTGAAACAGCGCATATGAACGATTTTGACCAAATGGTTTTGTCTGCTTCGTCTCGTGACGGTGACATTGTTATTCTTTCGCATGGTAAGCCCTTTCAATATCAAAATTTGCCAACTATTCTAATTGGTGACGATACACTTGGTCGTTATTTGGACGTGCGCCCTGGTTCTTCAGTGGCTTTGGAGTTGAAGTCAGGCCGTACCGATTTTAATGTGTATGATATTCCAGAGTCTTGGTCCGAGGGCGATAAGCCCCCTTGGTCTGTATTGGAACCCAAGGTATTCTTGCAACCCTCTGGCGTGCATCTAGAGTTGGGACTGGAGTATGCATCTGATGTGTATTCCCAAGCCGTTCAAGTGACGTTGGTGTTTCGAAATGCGTCTAAAGCAAAGCAACTGTCTAACTGGCTGCATGAATTATCGGCCGAATTTCCAGAAATGGTTTATAAATGTTGGGATTTGGTGGAGTCTGATTTTCATGGACACGTGAATACAATGCCCGGACTGTCTTTGTCTTCAAAGGCGCATGGTAAAGAATTGATTTCTCTTCGTCCTCCTCTTACAAAAGAATCCATTCGATTTTTCTTGGAGGGGAATCAATACAAGTTAAAGGTATTTAGGGAAGAGTTATAAATAAAAGTATGTTTATAAAACTATCTATATTTTTCGTTTTATGTTCGCTATGCCAAGCCTCTCTTTCTATTTTGGATCGTATTCGCGAGTCTGTTCACGATCATTCTCATATTCAGAATATAACGTCTTTATGTGAGGTAATTCGCGAGCGTTTATTGAAGCATGGTGTTGTGATGTCTTCAATTTCTGGTTGTGAGTCCGAGTCTGTGGATTCAGAGTATGGGTCAACGTTGTCAGAGGTGTATTCAAATTTCGCGCGTATTGATCCTAAATATTTGCGTGAGAAGGAGTATGATGTAGTGGCTTCTCGTTATAACGTGTCAAAGTGGTGTGCTCCTGAGATGTTTTTTCCGTTTGGTGTGGATAAATGGGCCCTAAAAAACGTACCCGAATTATCGTTTGAGTTTTGTTATATTGATCCACATGTCCGCACGCGCGCCCCTGATTGCATTCCGTTCAAGAATGACACTGTAACAACAGGAGATTTTTCGATAGAACCTACAGAACCGTGCGAATATTCTCTGGAATTATTGAATACAAGGCACTTATTAGTGGAAGAAGAGCATATTCTACAACGCAATTTGCCCGTATTATTGCCTATGGATATCGCGTCAATATGGCGTCATCAGATGCCCGAAAAGCTTATGGCGTCGGCGCATGTAATCGAGCTAAAGTTTCCATAAGTTCGTTCCTTTTGACAGTGACTAATCTGGTCATATTTGTGTAATGTTCTCTTCTTTGTTCGACAATATCCCTGGCTTCTGCGTAATTGTGTAGGTCATGCATAATATGCATTTCTAGATGTCTGTGTTGTCTAAAAACCAGGTCTAAAAGTGTTCTATTGCATTGTTTGAGGTCTTGTTTAATGTGATGTGTCCATGTGTCGGCTACTTGTGCCATCATTTTGATTTCGTTTGAGTATGCGTCCATGAGCATGACTGGCATTCTGTGTGAGATGGCTGCACATTTTTTAATGGCATGTATATGGTGTGAAGATTTTAGTTTTGTATTTCTGAGTATGGTCATGAGTTTTCTTTTTTTATAATAGAGTTTGTCATCGTCTTGATCCGCTTCTGCGCCTGCTTGGTGTGCTCCAATGTATGTATCAATGTATGGCTCGAAGATTGTTTTATTTTGTGCGGCCCATCCAAAATTAGTGACTATGCAGTGTTGTACATGTTGTTCTAGGGGAGCTCTTTCCCAATAGACAACGACATGTGGAATGCATATTCCGTATTGCTCGTGCGTCTCATCGGTTTGCGCGTTCCCTCCGAACATTTGCAAAAATAAAAAAACGATGGATAGCATGTCGTTACTAAAACGAATTATATATATACGTGTTTTAGTCATAAAAATGAAATGGTTTCTTTTGTTATTGTTTTCTGTGGTCTCTGGCCAGACGTCACGTTATGTGAAGGAGTGTCTGAGTAGCGCAAATCCATATACTAGTTTTAATACAATGGAGAATTTGATGGAATCTGTGGATGTGTGTTTGGCGCGCGTGTATGTAACATTTCCTTCTGAGTATCGTGAGGCATTCGAGGGGCGTGTCTCACAATGTATTGAAAAGATTCGCGAAACAGATCGTTCCAAACCCGAATACCATGCTCTTGAAAAGTTGATTTCTCAGATTACTTCGAATACTGGCGAGTCTATCATCGAGACGCAGCACGTGATCTCTCAATTGGAGGTCTGTACGAATGCGCTGAAAATGATTACGAATATCGACGTGTACGAAGAGTCTCGATTCGACGACGTTGCGGAGCATTTTGTGCATAATTTGGTGGATACGGATGCGTGTGTTCAGATGTCGATTCGACATATCGACGAGCATGTGGATCATGTAGATGCAAAATTGAAGGAATATAAGCTCAAATATGCGGAATGGTTAGAAATGACAAAATATCGCCAAGAATCCGCCGAATTGTGTCATGAATTGTTGTCGGTTCTTATTGAGAAAGTTCAGCGTCATATTTTGCGCGAAGGGAACTCCTAAATTGTTCAATGGCATCGTCCCATTGAATTTCTGCTTGCATTCTTTGTTCTCTGAGTTGTTCTAGACTGCCTGCATCGGATTTCAACGTTTCTATTTGTTGAATGAAATTGTCTATGGTTTTTTTTGATTTTTTGACCCATGTGGATGTTTTTCTGGTATTGTTTAGGAAGGCCCCGACTTTGAAAAAAATGTGGTCAATGGTGGCGTGTCTTAGATGTGGCAATTCGACTTGATGTATGACGGAATGTAGAGTAAAATAAAGTTTAACGATCTGCTGTTGAATATCTCTTAGATCTCTTTTTGAATCCAGATCTTGATTGGCGATTCTGGTCTCTTCCTTGTCATATAGAGCCATTGCATTGATTATATTTGCCGCCCGGTCTTTGAATGAAGCCACTATGTATTCTTTTGGAACTGTAACGGCGTCATTAGAATATAGAAAACAGTTGTATACATTCTCTATGATTTCATCTGGTTTATCTTCTGGCATAATATGTATCGTAGTACAGTGGTCTATTTTATTAGGAGCGGATACTGTATTATAGAGGCATAAAAAAAATATAATTTGGGATAACATATAATTGAAATGGAACCTATATAAGTACGACTTTCTGCTAGTTAAGATGACCCTGAGCCTATATCATATTTTAGGTATTTTAGTTTTGTTGGGTCCTATTACTGCCCAAACGCAGAAGTCGGTGACCGTAGGAACGCCCAATTACACTGTGCCCCAGAACTCCTCCGGGTCACGTATTTCTGGAAACATTGTCCATGAGAATGCTGTTGGATTTGGTTCGAATGCGGAAGCTGTCAAAGAAACCCAAAAGATCGTGACGCGTGAAATAGCGAACGGACTCAGGGCTAGTTTCCCTCGTATTCGCGAATTGGCTACAGCGTTCCAAGACGAAGAGGGCTATGTTCGTAACGGCCTCGTGTTTTGCGGTGCGGAATTTAAAGAAGCAGAAGACGGATCGAAAACCACCGAAGCGTTTCCGAAATGGCCCGTTCCCGGTGACTTTCATCCTAATAAAACTCAGTCTCTGTCTTATCATGATGGATTTTCGCATCATGTTGAAAAAGAACACTGTGGTCGTAATAATTGCCGCGAAGGTTCTATGGTATCTACCGTAGCTCGTTTTATTCGCGCGCATGGTTACCATGTCCGTCATGATGACATTTGTCAAGCAGTTGCTTCTACGCCACCAGTCTTGGAAGCCAGAACTTGCAATCTTCTCAAGCAGAATACCTCGCGAAAGGCATGGACATGTCCTAGTAAAGCAGCCGAGGCTTCTAATGATTGGTGGCAAGTAAATAAACAATGTTACGGGTATTCGCAATCGGATTGCGACGCCACTGCCCTTCCCAAGTGTGAATATGACGTAATAGAACAATTTTGCCGGGCGAATAATACGCATATGGCAGAAGTCGGGTGTTTATCTAATTCAACAGTGGCAAAAGCGGAAACGATTGAGGCTGGCGAATTCGCCAATGAAATTTGGCGTGTCCTCGGCTATTCAGTAAATGATCATGCGGCTTTAACTACAGACAAAGCTTACGTAACTGGTTCTATTCCCGGAAAGTGTGATACAGTACGTGCATTGATTAATGCGTTGAATGGCAATGCTCAGATTAACTCGTTCAGAGATTTGGGTGTAGAAGAAGCAGCGGCACACTGGCGCGAAGAATTGAAAGGTGTGCGTTCCTATTTAACCGCTCTTTCCAATTTACTGACGAACTTCTACCCAGTCACTTTGAATATGTTCCCGTTCATTGAGAATGAGGAAATTGAAGGATGTGCCATGGGCGAAGTGATTCATTTGTCTCAGGTAGAATCTGGTTCCGATGAAGAGCCATTGTGCGAAACAAACAAACGCCAAACAATGGCTTCATTGAATCGAATCAACGAAGCCGGTCAATCTATGACAAGATCTCGATGTTTTTGTCGTAATGGTGCACTCGATCCTGAATCTGGAAAGACCATCGATGGATTATATGATGAACACGAGTTTGATCAACTTTATTTAGATTCGGATATAGATAGTGATGATGGTGGAGCTTTGCCAACCCGTGACGAATGTGCCAAATATGCTGATGTTTTACCGTCAGTGTATACTTATTGTATTAATATGAAAAATTGGGGGGATAATTTAGTATGGAAAAAGACATTGCGTGCCCTTCGTCCACGTAAAGAACGGATGCGCGCGCGTTCCGATACAACGAAAGACACCGTTGCGAGAAATTTGGAAAAGACATTGCCTGTAAATGAAAATACATGCGGCCGCGTGGTGAATGCGGATTCGGAGGGTGGTACTAAAGTAAAATTTTCCAACAAAGGTGGGAATTGCATTCCATTTGAGAAATTGCACGAAGTGATTTATCGTATCGAATATGAAACGTCAAAAGCTGAAACGGGCAAATCAAAAGTTTCATTGGAAAGCGGTTCTGATAGATTCGGCACACCGGTTAAATATGGCGACTATTTTTGCAATCAAGACCATTCGCATTCGAATACAAAGTTTTCTTTTCGCCAAATGGCTTATCTTTGGGATCATGTTCAGGGTGGTAATTCTCAAGATCAAACTGTATCTTCAAATTCTTTGGACGAAAAATTTCGTCCGGAAGAAGCGCATTTATTTCCATATGACTATCTGGAATACGAAACAACCACTGGTTCATTTCCAAAAAGGACACGCTATAATATGACTGAAAGAGATTTTTGCTTTGTAGATTGGATAGGCGATTTTAGCGGTGCATCGGAACGTGAATCGGGTGCTGAAGAAAAATATGAAAACCCATATACATTATATGGACGCGAAATTGACGAAGCTACCTGGAACACAGCGATCGCTATGGCTGCCAAAAAGAAGGTAAAAATAGATAACCTTGAACTTTGGGACGTCCTGGAAGAACAGCTCACATATGTACGCCAAGGAAATTTATTAGAATCGATATCAGAGGCCGCCACCAGACATTTTATGAGGGTGACATCTACGGATGAAGGAGATAGTAATTTTATCGGGGAATTGGCGGATGATTATAGAAATATAGAAAACCGGAGACGATTAAAACATACCGGATATTATAATTAAATGAATGGAATAAAAAAGTAACAACGTTTACATTTTTTTAAATTATACACTATATAAGAACCACACTAAAGACCAATCAGATAATGAAGTACGCGTCAATCATTGCATTCGTATTTTTATTTACCGCTGCATCTGCAAACGTGCAGCGCCCAGCTGACGTCTTGAAATCTCAAAATGCAGACGATATTGCTACGAGGCCGGAACACAAGACTCAATACCAGGTGAACGGTACGGAAGCACATATCTCTTTCTCTGCCTATTCGGACGGACAAAAAGCCACCCGTAAATTTGTCCGTAAAATGTTAGTCGATGGTCTTCGCGAACAGTTCTCGACGTGGAAGAAAGGGTTTACGCAGTTTGCGGACGACGAAGGGTTTGTAAGACAGGGTATTGTATACTGTGGTTCAGACAAACATACAAACACTTTCCCCACCGACTTTTCAACCTCGACCGGTTCTCTGGTCGAAGCCGATGGCTATGGTCAAGATTTTGACGAGACTGAAGTATGTTCTCGTAGAAATGCAGACGGTGTAATGGAAGATCAATGTGCCGAAGGTTCTGTTGTAGCCACGCTCGCAAGAACTATTCGTGCCATGGGACTTAACATTCATCACCAAGATGTCTGCGATGCCATTATCTTTGATACAGACACGGTATTCCCCACCACATTTACCACTACACTTCAACAGTACGGTACTGCCCCTTCCGCCTGTAACAATTGCGCCGACGAAACCCAGCGCTATGAACATGCTTGCAAATCAAAGGAAGAGGGTGGCGAGGGCGCACACTTTGTCCGTACAAAGGAACATTGCTTTGGTCTGACCAAAGATAAATGCCCGGGCACCAAATGTCTCTTCTTTGATCGTGAAAACACATGTTTCGCCAAAGAATCTGGCGCGGAAAATACGGCCCAGTGCACTCTCTGGGGAGAGATCTCCCAAAACACAGCAAAGAATGCTGTTCGCAGATCGACGTCTTACGGAGTTACCAAGCTAAATGTAGAAAACACAGACTATGCTTATGTCACCGGATGTAACAAGGACGAATTAGAAGAGAAATTCGATACTTACACGGGTGCCAATGGTGCCAATCAGAACGTCAGTAAATGCGGCAATTTGCGTTCTCTCTTTTTGGCTTTGAATGGTAATACTCAGATCAATGCTTTCAGAGATTTGGGTATTGAAGAAGCTGGCGAACATTGGGGCAAAAAGGTCTCTGAGATCAAGGCCTACTTGGTTGATTTTGCATACCAATTGACCAATTTCAGACCCATTTCTCTTGAAATTTTCCCATTTATTGAAAACGAAGTCATCGAAGGCTGTCCTATGGGCACGACCGAGTACGAAGACGATACGACGGGTGACGAGGAAGAGCCATTGTGCTACAAGCAGTCTCTCACATTTGAACAACTGTTGAAGATGGACAAAACCGGTCAAGCTTTCTCGCGTACTCACTGCTTTTGCAGAAATGGTCAATTAGATGGCTACAACTATGCTAAAGCCGAAAGAGACGATCTTTACCTGTTGACAGATCTTGGCGAAGAAGAAGAGAGGTGTGGCGATATCAGCCATCCTGTGACAATGCCGATCTCTGCGTACGCCTACTGTAAACAAATTGACGCTATGGGTGACACGCCTTACTGGAAAAACACTCTCGAGTCGTTGAGACCACCCGCCACGGAAGCTCGTACTAAAATTTATTCCCACAACTCTACTGAAGTCTTGAATCGCCGTGCCGATATCCGCGCGCGCCTCGAAAATACGCTCCCGGCGGAACTCGACAATTCGTGCGGGCGTATTGTGAATGCCGATCACGAGACCAAGGGCAATTCCAGCAAACTCATGCGCTCAAACAAGGGTGGTAACTGTATGCCATTCAAAAAACTCAACGAAGTTCTTTTCAGACTTGAGTTTGAGACTGGTGTAAAAGACATGGGTGAGTATTCTGATGAGGACGATCTCATGATGGCGGATGTAACCCTGTCAGATGGTTATGAAATGCGTTTCGTTAAAGATTCCAACGATGCCGGCGTTTCCGCTGCAAAATTCCATAACTTTTTCTGCAGATCGGCATCTTTTGCCGAAAAGGCATACTCTTTCAGACAATTGGCTTACAGATGGGACCGCGCGCAGGTCGGTGAAGTGGAAGTACCCGTAGAAGATGGCGCCAAGGCTGTCGCGTGGTATGAAAATCATGACGGAACTCTCGACGGTCTGGATAGACGTTACACGTCTAGATACGTAGTGGCCGGCGCAGTTGTCGCCGCCACCCAGACGAATGAGCCAAGATCTGCGGCCGAATTTTGCCATCCAGACTGGATCACGCAAATTGGTGGAGATATTGGACGCGAAGATAGTACTGGATACAGATGGTCCAATCCATACCCATTGCTCAAATTGGAAATTGACGAAGCCATTTTTAATACCAAGCTCGCCGCTGCCTCCAAAACGATCGTAAAAATCCAACAAAATGACTTGTGGAATTTCATTGAAGAACAATTGACAGAAAATAGAGAGGGAAATATCGTAGAACAGTTAGGCAACCGCGCTGGTAAACATTTCATGAAGATTTGGCTTGACGAGAACACTGAATAGATGTAGAAATTAAGTCATAAAGTAATTTAAAAAATAAATCATCTCATTTCATATGAACAAACTAAAAAAAAACCCGTATATAAAGACCAAGTTGTCCAACATAGACCATGTTGAGAATTGCTATAGGAATCTTAACACTACTATTTACACTCAGTGAGGGACGTTTTTTTGGGTCCCATGCTGACAATATGTTAGAAAGCCAAAATGCTGTCGATATCGCGCCCGTGCGTGATTTCTCGCAGCATGAGTACAAGGGCTATATTTATCACGAAGGTGATGAAGCACATGACAATTCTACGAATGCCATTTCAGGAGCTCAAATGATTATTCGTAAAAAGATCGCTGCTTCTCTTCGTACACACTTTGGGAAACTCCAAAGTGTTCTTACTGCTTTTGCGGATGACGACGGTTTCGTACGTGAAGGTATTGTATTTTGTGGAGCTGGACGTGATGAAAGCGGTGTACTGCTTACTGAACCAGACATGCCCACCGAATTCCACGAGGAAGGAGCCAGATTGATCGAGTATGACGGTTGGGGTGTCGTTGATGCCGGAAAACAAGCCGAAGTCGATCAATATGACAGTGTTCAGTGTGGAAAAAACAACTGTAATGAAGGTTCTGCAGTAGCCTCTATTGCAAACGAAATTCGCGCTTCTGGTTATCAGATCCATCATAAGGATATCTGCGAGGCCAAAGCTGTTAGCGTCGAGTTAAGCGCACGTTCGGCCAATATGAAACCGTACGGCGAAACCAAGGCTATTGTATGCGAAAAACCTTTCTGGTATGAACGCTTACAAGATTGTATTGGAGTAGCTACGGACGACGGAGGCGATGGCGACATCGACTGTGGTGCAAAATGTGAAATCGCGCCCGCCACTGATGGTGAATACGAAGACAAAATGTGCTGGGTCAACTACACCGCTATTAATGGCGGTGAACCCACAGCCGCAGGAGTTGGCTGTTATGAAGCAGGAGACGCCTCAGATGTTCCAGGTAACCCAAAATACTCACCGGAGGCAGATGCCATTAACGCCAAAGAATCTGAAAACATCGCCGCCGAACCCAAAATCAATGGCATTCGTCGTGCGATGAGATACAGTCTTAGTGGCGAAGTTTCTGTGCAAACCACTGACTACGCATACTTTACCGGATGTAAAGCAGACAAATGTCTTTCACTCAGACAAATGTTCGCCGCACTTAACGGTAATGCCCAGATCAGTGCTTTCAGGGATCTTGGTATGGAAGAAGCCTCCGCATACTGGTCGGACCAGATTAAGAGTATCAAAACGTACTTGCAATCTCTGGCCGATACTTTTACCGATTTTAGACCGCACTCGATCGATATTTTCCCTTTCATCGAAAATGAAGAAATTGTAGGATGTCCTATGGGTGAAATTGAACACGCTACTGGTGAAACTGGTTCCGATACACAGCCTCTGTGTTACGAACTTGCCATGACCAAAACAAAGTTGAACGAACAATCGAGAGATGGTCAATTCATTTCTAGAGGTGAATGCGTCTGCAGAAACGGCCTGTTGTCGGATGACATTACAAATATCACAGGCACGGATACCACGGAATTAGACATTACCTCTGCTGTCGAAGCTGATTACATCTACCTTTACTACGACATGCCATCAACAATCGATTGCGCCACGTTACCCACTTCGGTGCAAACGTATTGCAATTCGGCGGATTGGCACGGTGGCGATTGGGAAGAAACGCTTCTCGCATTGATCCCGAACGCAACCACTACCCGTACCAAAATCTTCCCGAAACACAGTATCAATGGCATCGCCACGACACATGCTGCCAGAGAAGCTGAAATTTCGACACGCAGACAAGCCATCCAAGACGCACTCACGAAAACGTTGCCCACCATTCTCGACACTTCTTGTGGACGTATCATCAACGCCGATTCAGGTGTAAGATCCGGCGCCTCTCCTCTTCTTGTTTCAAACAAGGGTGGTAATTGTTTCCCATTCCCAAAAATGCACGAAATCTTTTTCAGACTTGAATTTGAAACTTCAGAACAGGGTACAGGCAGCTACAATGGCGCCAATGTTCTCACTGGACTGCCAGCCGGCGACAAACTTGATGAGCGTTTCTGCGCCGAAAAAGTGGCCGATATTGAACTCAGTTTCAGACAGCTTGCTTATCGATTCAAAAACAGCGACCCAGCAAACAAGGGTCAGCAGCTCAAAAACGACGATAAGTTCAGTGGTGAATCCGACTCTACTGACCTTGATTACCTCGTATACACCAACGAAAAAACCACCGACTCCAGTGGAAATGAAGTCGCCAGACCGTTCTGCGTTGTCAATTGGCTCCAAGAATTTGGTGTCAGAAAACTCGAAGATTCGTCAGGTAAATTGTACGATGACCCATTCGAATTGCAACGATCCGAAGTGGACGAAGCCGTATTCAACACCGAACTTGCTCAATCGACCAAAAGTAAAGTTATTACGGACAACATCCTCATCTGGAAAGCCATCAGAAAGGAACTCACCACCGCATCTGACGGAAACATTTTGGACGATATTGCACAGAGAGCCGCACAGCACTATCTCTACGTCGTTTCCACAGACGAAGATCTCATCGCACCGTTTGTTACGTACAGAGACGCCGAGCGCGTCGCTGAAGAAGTTGCCAACTTTACGGTACAGGCCCGTGAACTTAACATTGAAGTCAAGGCAGATAAAGCCGCTGTGGCTTCATCCATTGAATCAGCTCTGACCGCCACCGATGAAACTGCCGCCGCGCAAATTGCCGAGGACCTTGTTCAAGGCCTACTCGATTATTTGGAGGGCATGACCAACGCAAACATAATTCAATTCCCAGCATGTATGTCTACTTGTGACACTAGCACCTCTCTCCCACAGACATCGGCCGGAACAATAGACTGTCCCCAATTGTGGACAGACTTCTTTACATCTGGAGAATGTGGCGGAACTTGTACCGACACAGATAAACAGTTCATTGCCGATAATATGCCACATTTGGGCTGTGATAAGGACGGCAATAATGTCGCGAGCTCGAGAAGAAGACTTCACAGTTCAAGAAGACTCGCATCAGGATCAGGTGACCTGATTTCAATCTTGTCAGATCCAAACATGGTCAACGGCGTGGCGACATGCGACCAACACTTTGGATATTCTTTCCCGGGTAATTGCGAACAACTCACATACTACAAATACACGGGTAAAGGATGCTTCGACTCCAGTGGAAAGGAAGTACCGCGGTACAACACCGACGGTACACCAAACATGGCTCATTATTCTCAATCTCAATCGGAATGTACCGGCACTTTCCATGATGATTCGACAAATTCCAATTACTCTTCCTTCGGACTATGGGCTTGGCCCATTGATAATGGGTTCGACCCGTACAGTAATTATTGGACGAGTGGAAACGACCTAGGTGAGACTAATCCCTCGAAATTCGTATGGAAATCTTCCGCTGGTACTCAGCCCACGATCGACGAAAATTCTACGGCCGCGGACCTTCGTAAATTTAGAGATCCGGCTAATTACGAAAAGCAGGTAAACTCCACTGGAACTTACGATTCGATGGGAGTGCGCAGTTTTCCTACATGTGAATTTCAGGACGACCACGGCAATTTCAACGGCAACCTTGATGGAGTTTCCAGATACGGAGCACCTGGTGGAACCAAATCGTGCTATCTCGGTACGGGTGTATACCAACAAGGTTGTTTTTTTGTTCCGGTTACTGTGTCAGCGTCAGCCAAGGGCGCATGTGTCAATTGTGCGAAAAAGCCTTACAACACGTTGAATGGAGGATACCATTACACAGGTGGTAACTCCGGTCAAACCCCATCTGCAGCGAAGTGTACGCAATCAACTCAGTCTAATCCATGTGACCAAGCCAGTTCTGTAGCCGGCTACAGTGGTTCTATCGCCGGCAAGGGCTCCTGTCCTGATACAAGTGATTGTACCAAATGCTTCACGGCCTCAAAGCTCGGCTCAGAAACGTTGCACGCAGTATGGGCCACAGCCATTACCGAACTCAAAGACATTAAAGATGCAGTGACTGAAAATACGAAACAATGTCAAAAAGTAGATCTTGGTGGCGCCGCCTCATGCGATCAAAACAACGAAGGTTACTTTTGGCAAACAACTAAAGCGGATCGCGCAGGTGCGGTCAATATCGTATATCCAACCAGAGTCAATAGAACTGAATATTTCAAAACAGAGATCCTAGCCAGAGCTGAAGCGGCATTTGACAGTCTTACGGGCTCGATTTCGAACGACTTAACTGTGATAGCGGCATACGCAAACAACAAGAAGCATGCTCATCATGAAGATGAAGCTCAAACCAAGAGCGACATCGAGGCAAAGATTGATTCTCTCCATGCCGAAGGTAAAACATTGCAAGATAATCTCAAAGATTCTTTCAAATTTTTGAAAGAATACAAAACAAATTATCAGAGAAATGAAGACTTCTGGAAGGATACGTCAGAAGTAGCGTGGCCAAGCATGCAGACATATTACACCCAGACAGATCTGTCCGAAGCTCTTGTGTACGCCGACGCTGCTAAGCGTGCCGCTCCTGTTACTCAGCAAGATTTCCAATTGTCAAATTTCCCGACTCAAAACGATTTGAAAACTGCTTGTCAAAATACAATTGCCACAGCGTTTTACCTTGTCGAAAATTCCAACAGTTCAGACCCAAAATATGGATACGGTTACTCTCATCTCGCCACTGAATACGCGACAGCCGGCACAAACGCAGCAGGGGCATATACTTCCGCTGCGGTTAAAGCCGGTTACGTGAACGAATATAAATATCTAGGAGATTTGATTGATCTTTGCAGCGACACTACACTCGCCACCAAATACGGTACTGACCAAACCCACAACGACAACAAAGAATCAGATTGCATCCTCGCTTTCCCGTTCGGAAATTCAGAGCCATGTTATGAGCAGAGACAGCACAAGATAGCCAGAGACGCGGCAAATACAGCTTATTTGGCCATTGCAGACGCCACCGCCTCTACACTCACAGTACACATCAAATCGTACCAAGATGGAGTCACGCTTTCGGTGGCGGCACAGACAACGGCATACGACGTCGAGGTAGTCGAAACACTCACCGAAATCACCACGGAATTCGCAACACTTGCTGGTATTGCAGCGACAAACGAGGGTGGACTCACCATTTCAGAACTGCCCGATCATGCCGACAAAACATGGGCCAATATGTCAAAACAAGAACGTTTTACATATAAGCTAACGGACGCCGCGAAAACCATCAGAACGCTATGTATCGCGGATAAACTCGCAGCCGCGGCAGTCATTCATGATTCCAGAACACAATTACCTTATCCCCGCAACGGCACCAGCACGGTATGTGCCGTCGGTCAATCGTGCACGACTAGTGATGTAACCAATCACTTGCTCGATCTTGATCAGAACGTATTGATTGGCATTCGAAGCGATCCGACATACTCAAAATTAAACGCTTTCAAGAAAACATTGGCCGATTTGAAAGCCATTAATGTAGATCCAGATTGCTATGTCAAAAACCAAGCAGCGATCGAGTTCACACTCAATTCGCTTAGCGCCGGCGCCGCTGGTCTCAAAAACATCAAAATTATTGCACACAATGACACAAGCAATGTTTATGGAAATGCATACTACGAAGTAGATTGCTGGCATGGATATACCGCAACGACCGACTTGGAATGCGTTCGCGACGCATGTGCCACTAACTGGTATGCGGTTACAGCTGCGCACGACGCGAAACTGCATCCTAAGGTTAAGACGGGGGCGAATGGACCCAACCCGACTAATCTTTACCGACAAGATGGCAACAGTCAACCCTCGAAGCCAGCCGCCAAAGATGGAGGCGACGCATACTGTGAGGGCTGTCCCATAGGAATGGAGGGTGAATACGTGGTGGGATCGGAACGTACATGTAAAAATTGTGTCGCAACAGAATACAACAACAACATCGGAACAAACTGCGAATCGCCCGACTCTGGACATGAAGTGGAATCCAATTCGCCTTTCGCCGAGCGTGGTCCTACGAGTCAAGAACCATGCAGCGCCGGAGAATTTTTTAATTCACAGGCGAATACTTGTCAAGCTTGTGCCAGCGGCACATTTGCGCCCTCCACTGGTTCGGCGTCATGCATGCCGATACAAATGGGGCATAAATGCGGTACGACTGCGAATGGTGGCTGTACAACAGATGCAGCGTGTGCCGATGGCGAATACAGTCCTGCGGGCACGGCTACGTGCACGCCGTGCGAACCCGGGAAATATAGTTCCGGCACCGTTGAGTCGTGCTCCAGTTGTGAAAATGGAAAATACGCTGCGGATGCCTCCGGCAATCCGGTAGATCTAGCCTCCGGTCTAGGTGGAACACAGTGTAAGGATGTCGATACCGGATACATGCTCGGCAAATCCAATGTGGCGGAACGCATTTACACTAACGTAGAAAAATGTGACGGAGCCTATGAATATTCAGACGAACCAGGGCTCGCCTCCTGTAAAACATGTGGCGCTGGATACGTGGTCACAAAATCCAATGCTGCAGACGACTTCCACACAGGATGTACGGCCTGTGATGGATCCCAAAATATTTACTGTAGTGGCGCCAAGAATATTACATGTGGCGCTGGCAACGCGGATTCGCCCTATGGCCAATGGAACCACGACAAAAATGCCGCCACTATATGTGAATTCAAATCGTGCCAATGTGGTGCGGGAGATGCCCTCAACCTTGGCGTGTCCAATCACGTCCAAGATGCTGAAGGTAACTGGCAAGCATTCGCGGTGACTGGTTCTGGTATAGCTGCTTCCGGGGATTTTTGCCCCAGTGGCGATTCATCTTCGGCAGATAGTATCTATTGCACAGAGTGTGACTCGACGAGTGGTCTCTATATACTCAAAGACGCTAGTGGCAACGTAAAGACCTGGAACGATAGCACCGGCTTCGTCCACAACATTACGGTATGCCATGTCTGTCAGGAACCATACCACTCCAATTCCACAGGAAATCACCAGTCCGAATGTAGCGTTAAAACGTGTCCAATCGGTGAAGGTTACCCGACCTCTCTCTCAGCTGATTTCAGCGACCTTCCAGATCAATTCGGTCAATCAGATGTTCTGAGTTGTGCCCAGTGTCCAGTAGGTAGATTTTCAGACACTAGTGGAGTCGGCGGATGTTTCCGCATGGGTTCTGGATATGAATGCAAAACAAGATTGGGAACAGAAGCCACCACTACTTCAGCATTGAAGGCAAAATTAGGTTGTTCCGAAAGGATAGAGTGCGCTGGTGGATCATACAAGTTTGATGAAGATATGGCGGGTGTTTCTAAACTTAGCCAAACCTGTAATGAGATCAATGCTGGTTTTTACTGTAATGCATTTGCGCCTCTGGACGTAGCCGATGCAGGAGCTCTACTTTTGTCCTTAGATACGGTACACGTTGACCCACATGTTGGGGGCTATTGTGAAGAGGCAGCGTCGAGTAGAAGAAGACTTGATGGAGCGGGGCCGCCTCCGCCGCAACAAAGCGGCAACAACACCGGCGGCAACAACACCACCGGCGGCAACAACAACACCACCACTTCCACTTCCGATTCCACTGAGACGGCATCTCATCCATGTGATAGAATAAACGACAAATCCAGATGCCAACGAGGCGCTTATCACCCGACGGAGTTCACCAAATACACATGTACATGGACCGACATGTCCAGCACCTATCACCCCGCTTCACAGACGCTCGGCAACAAGGTCGCATGTGCGAATCAGATGGCTTGTCCAGTAGGATATTATTCAAACAAAGGAGACGGCTACTGTACAAAAATACAAGATGGATACAGATGTAAAAAAGCACGCACGTCAGACATGATGTGCGTTTCTCCGGATCTAGTGATAGGGGCTGGCACGCAGATGGAGATGGCTTGTGGCGTCCAGCTGGCCGACGGTAGCTTCGACTGGGAATATTGGATTCACGGTGGCACCAACGGTAACAAAGATTTGTCAGGACTCGACTCGCAAGCAATCGAACTCGGTTGTGCTGCAATTGAAAAATGTCCAGAAGGCACGTGGTCCAATACTGGTGATTACAATTGTCTTGAAATTCCAGCTGGACAGAAATGTTCTGCCAATGCAGATGGCACGGCGATCAACGCAACGTCAGTAGGATGCAAAGAAGTTGTCGATTGTGGATCTCTAGAGTATTCTACCGAAAAGACGAATTTATGCCAGACATTCTCAGGATGCCCAGTTGGAGAACGCGTCGTCATAGCGGGTGTCTCGGGCGGAGTCACTTGGGACACCGCCGGAAAGCGTACTGATTTGGCCGGTAGTAATAACACATGTGAAGCTTGTGTTGCCGAGATTGGCAGTAACTCATACAACGGATTCAATGCCGATGTGGATATCGGCAATGAGACGACCGTCTGTGCAACATGGTCAGGATGCGGCGACGGTGAAGCACTTACTGGTATTACTGGTACTGTCGGGGACGGATCTAACGACAATGGCGGCTGTACAGATTGCGATGCTGGCGGCGCAAGAGCATTCGCTGCTGATGCCGCGGATGGTCTAACACAAACCACCTGTACACCCGGCCCCGTTTGTGATCAAAACGGAGAAAAACCGATCCAATGTACCGATACTACTTGCCCATGTGGGGCCTGTGACGCTGGCCAAAGCGGCCTCGTTCAAAATGGTGTCGGGGTCTGTACCGATTGTGTGTCAGGTAGATTTTCAGCAGCAGCAGGTAACGGAGAATGTGATTTATGTGAAGCCGGAAAATACACTGCTGCGACGAAACAAACCGGCTGTATAACATACGGCAAAGGCGAAGGCTGTACTGCCCGTGCTACAGGCAGCGGCACCAAAAACGGATGTAAATTAATCCAAGATTGTCCAAAAGGTACATATTCAAGCGCGTCAGATTCGGAATGCAAAAATATCCCAGCCGGATATCAATGCTCTCTCCTCTCCAGCGGTTCGACCTCCATCGACGCCGATTCGGAGAAATGCGCGTCCATCGCCAAATGTACTACCGGATCATATTCAGCAGCTAATACTAATGTATGTGTGTCTATTCCAGCAGGTAAAAAATGTTCTGCCAATGCAGACAACGCGGCGATCAACGGCACGTCAAAAGGATGTACTGCGATCACGGTATGCCATCCTGCCAAATATTCACTGGTAAACCTCAATGAATGCGTCGCTTTCTCGGCATGTTCTGCAGGTGATTACGTCAAAACCGCCCCCGGAGGCGATTCCACCAACGGTTACACAACTGCCAGAGAGTGCGAGAAATGCAATGCCCTCGGTGCCTTTTACAGATCGGACACGCCCGCCATCGGCCAGTTGACTGCGGATAGCACCGCCACCACGTGCTATGCTTGTACCGTCTGTGGACAGAATGGCGCCCCGCCAGTAGAGACTCAGGCATGTTCTGCAACTCAAGACGCGCAATGTAGAGCAGTCAACGCCAATGCCGATGGCGATTGCACCGGCGATTGTGCGAACGGCGCAAATGTATGTTCTTCTGTCGATGCGGCGATGACATGTGGCTCATGTCATTCAGGATACTCGGGATTAACTTGTGCCCCAATTACATGTACATGCGCTAATGGTAGCCCAGTAACAACCAGCGAAACGGGTTTAACTAATGACGCTGACACGTGCATCAATAGCGGTGACGAGAATTGCGCCAGCTGCGAAACGGGTCATAACCTGGTTGATGGAGCTTCGCCTAATGGTAAAATTTGCTCGGCAGTTGAATGTTCATGTGCCAATGGTACCCCAAAATCATTTGTGCAAGGATGTATTGACATTGACGATACGTCTGGTGACGACGATTGTCAGAATTGTACCGCGGGCTATGGCTTTGCGACCGTTAATGGTAGATCCACATGCACTCAGTGTGCCGCCCATGAATATGCAGATGCCGGCACCAACGCCTGTGCCGCCAAATCATTTCAATGCGCAAATGGTAACAAATACGCTCCTGCCACTTCCAGCAGCGCCCATCCAGGGGTTGCTAATGGCGTTGAAAATTGTGAAACATGCAAAACTGGCTATAAAATGGATGGCATAACCTGTGTTCAATGTGGCGACGGCAAACATACAGCTGCCGGCAATACAGATACTTCATGTACCCAGAACACCTGCACATGTAATAATGGAGTCAAAGCTACAGGCACCGATTGTACCACTAATGCCACAGAGATTTGCGTGTCATGTGACCCTGGACCTACAACCGGTGGCGGTTACGAGTTGAACACCGCCAAAAAATGTGATGTATGTGATAATGGAGAAATATCTGACGGCACCGCCGCCGGCAATGGATGCCAAGATAAACAGTGTACATGCACTAACGGTGCGGGCCAAGGCGCCACGGGAACCGATTGCACCACTAATGGCGCAGATATCTGTAATGCCAACCCTACATGCGACAGTGGTTATGTGAAGTCGGAAGACTCGACCACCAACCCGTCAACATGGACTTGTGTTAAGCAATGCACGTGCACTAACGGCGCGGGGGCGACCGGTACCGCCTGCTATGCAGCTAACACCCAAGATTGTGCCACCTGCGACGCGGACTATGGTCGTTACTTGAAGGAAGGCGCTGCGTCATCCGATGAAATCCATGTGTGTGAGAAATGTTCAGACTTTGGGCCCGCCTTTACGGATGCCGTAAACGCTGGCGCAGCATCAACAACATTTTGCGCCTTGAACAGTTGCCCGAAAGGCCAGGGTTACAATATGCCCAACGATCTGAATTCAACCAAGTTCGACCTCTACCTAGCCGAATTTCAAGTTAATACTTTCAGAGGAGCTACGTTGATTTCAACAGGAGAATTCAAATGTAGGGACTGTCCAGATGACGAATACTCAGACAAGCCCGAAACAGGCCAATGTGAAAAAATCCCCGATGGCAAGGAATGTCGTGATGATGTCACGACAGGATGTCAGGCAGTATGTACGATAATCACCGGCGCCAAAAACTACAATAACGATTGTACGATCAAAACCTGTACGGATACCGGGAAGGAACCTGACAATGCTGGAACCCAATGTATTGCAATATGCGCCACCGGTACCCAAAGACATGCTACTGCTAATACCTGTCATAAAAACTGTCCTGCGCTCACCACCGGCGGCAATGGCATCAATGCCTATGAAGCTAATACTCAGCAGAATTGCCGCACTGCAACTCAAGTTCAGGGCGCAACATGTGATGTTACATGCACTGCAACTAACCGGACCGCCACCGACGCGGTACTTTCATGCGCCCAAGGAGCGGACGCCACCACCGACGGAACGTGGTCTGCTGGACCAACGTGTCTGTTGGTTAACGGTCAACCCTGCAGTGCCAACAGCGATTGTGAAAGCGATCATTGCCACAACAACGAATGCGAAGCTTAAGTCAATGACAATTTTGAAATAAATTTTTTAAGTTAAATTACAAATTAAAACAAAAATAAATTAAAACTAAATAACTATTTAAGTATTTTTAAAATGATATAATGTTTGTGTATGTATTGATGATGTTGTTTGTGGGTGGATGGTCGTTTGATTGTTATGATTATGCGATGAATTTTAATGTGGGTGATCCGAATATGATTCCTGAGAACGAGCGTTTTGAGTATTTGCCTAAATTGTGTAATACGTTGCGTGCATGTCATGCGAATCCTCAATTAACGTCGTATGATATTTATTCATCGGATGTGATCCGTTGTTACAAGTCTCGCGTGTATAAATTTGATGTTTCTGTGTTGGATCCTGTCCTGGTGACTTCGTATATAAAGGGTTTGCACGATTTGGAGGCTGCTCGAACACGTTTGGACACTCAGACAGCGTTGGCGAAGGATGCTATGACTTCAATCGTGGACAATGTTCGTTTGCGCGCGGGTTATTTGCGTGAATTTCAGTATGCTCGTTCTCCTCGTATGTATGGTGATGTGTTATTGTTATTGAAGAATGAGCGTGCCATATTTGAGAAGAATGTGGATCGTCAGATAAAGGATATGAATCGTATGTCTTCTGTGACGTCTGTACAATTGAATCAGGCAAAGCGTTTATTGGCTGATGTTGAAGAAACAAAGAGTGAGATTGATATGTTAATGGGTCGTGTGTCTGAGGATCGTGTGAAGTTTGAGGATTTGGAGGTGAAAATACAGAAGAATGTAATCGGGTCATTATTAGAGTTATCGAATTAAATATTTTAACATTAATTTACTTATTCGTCGTCATCGTATGCTAATTGAAAGTTTACAAGACATGTGACGAGAACGTCGTAGGCGTTCATTCTCACGATTTCGGTGAGTACGTCAAGTCTTTCTTGTTCTCCGGCAATTTGGTTGAGTTTTGACCATCTGAGTGAATCTCTCTTGAGTTTGTGTGCCAATTTTTCAAAGTCAACGGCGTGTTTCGAGATGGAGGCGCGTACTTTGCCGATTTCGGCTCTGGCACTGTTTTCGCCACCCAAAAGTCTGGCTGTGGCATCTGCGTATTTGTGGTTGGCAGCTTCGAGGTCTGCTCTGGTGATCCATCTGTTCATGGTGTCACCGTGTTTTTTCATGGTATCTACGAGTGCCTGTCTCTCTTCTTTCCATTTCTGCTGAAGGTCGGCAATTTTGTCTTCGTAGTCACCGGCGGCGGTACGGGCATTTTCCATGCGAAGTTTCTGCTGGAAAGGGTAGTTGAATGATTCGAGGAACTGTTCGAGGTTGTCATCGTTTTTGGAGATGGCACAGCCTGAATCGTGAAGAATTTTGGCGACGGATCGCTTCCAGTTGGGTGGAGACGAAACGTACTGATTTGAACGACTCGGGGGGTCTTGGAAATCCTGACTGATTTTGTTGAGGGCGTCGTTGAATTTTTCGCAAGCGGAACCGATACCGTTGTATTTACCAACCATATCGTCCCATTCGCGCTTGAAACGTTCGCCACTATCTTCTGAGTAGAAATCGTGTCCGCAATTGCTTACACCGGCCATACCGGCAATTGCGGTTGCGTCACATGTTGTATTGTATGTACCAGCAAGAGCTTCTCCGGAAATCTGCCAGGCATCGCCGTTGAGATCGCGCACCGCCAATACACCACTACATCTTTCTTGGAAAATGGGTGCTGCCACACCGCCGATATCGGCCGTTGCAATTTTTGCGAGTCCTAATACTGTTGCAATAACTAAGCCGCGCATTATTTAATTTTAAATGTCAGTCTTTTATAGTGTTTTTTTTCAAAGAGTTGCATGCTCTAATTGTTGACACTATTTATTAACAATATTATAAATGCATATGAGACTCATTTTATTATTGATTTGTATTCTTACAGTGTCGGCTGAAAATATTTCATTTGTTGCCGATGGCTGTACGCGTCTAATTCAACCTCCAGAATCCAAATCAGACGTAAACATGTTTGCAAGAACATTGGAAGTCAATTGTTATAAGTATTACAATGTATATGTCAATGGGCCCATTTCGGCGGATTTGTTGAGCCGTTACGGGAGAGCATTGAATACAACGATCGAATACGAGAAATCTTACAGTCGTAATGAACATGTCCAATATCTGAGCAAGTCTTGGTTGTCTATGGCGGCCGCCGATCCATTGAGTTTGACCCAGCGTCAAGCGAAAGAATGTAACGCACATTTGCTCAAAAGTTTTTTTGGAAATGAAGACATTTTAAATTCTGGACCTGTCTTTATTAAATCGTTGGAATATATGTCTGGCTGTTTTAACGATACGTCTTCGGCAGCTCAGCGTACCAAAGAAAATCTCATGCAAGAGTTTAATACAAGAGTTTCTGATATCGAAATTTCGACGTCGGAGACCAAAGATGCATATCGTGCTATGCGGTCTGAACATGATGTATTAATGGCATATCGACCAACTTTTCGCCAAAATATTATTGACAATTATGAACGTATACTATCGGTCTAATGCTTACTAAAATTTTGGTCATCCATTGTCGTGACCAAAAAATTGGTCTTTCGCCAAAAAATTGGTCATCCATTGTCGCGACCAAAAAATTGGTCTTTCGCCAAAAAATTGGTCATCCATTGTCGCGACCAAAAAATTGGTCTTTCATTCGCCAATTTTTTGGTCGTCATTAACCGGCAACATTGGTCGTTGGTTCGCCAAAATTTTGGTCGTCATTAACCGGCAACATTGGTCTTTCGCCAAAATTTTGGTCGTTGAACATTTGCCAAAAAATTGGTGGTGAATAAAGAATAACCTTTTTTTTGAATTCTGCTATATATAAGATGTATTCTATTTTCTCAGATGTTGTTACTTTTATGGTTGTCCTTGTTGTCCTTGTCTTCCTCCCATGAAACTTGGGACAAGCCTCAAGACAACTGCAGTGAAGGGACCAGTTATATGGTGCCTCATAAAGATGGGACTGTCCTCGATCCCTGTGAAGATGGTCCGTGTTGGACCTATTGTGACCATTTAGAGTGGCATGAGACCGAGTTTAATGCTGCTGAATTTTCTGAAGATCATTTAAAGGAAGATCAGTATGAGTGTTTATCTTCGGCATGTACCAATTTTTTTTATGGTCATGTCAACATTCAAGTGTTGGAAGAATGTGCCCATTTTAAGTGTTTAGTGGTTCCTGTTGCGATTGATCGTGCTCACCACTGTACGGCGATTTTGTTACAGGGTTCTGAAATTTATTCCGGCATCGAGGCGAAAAAGGTTGAGTTTGATCGTTATACACAAGTGAATCGATCATTGGTGGAATATGGTAAGCATAATTTTATGTATCGTGTGAATAGTATTTTGGACGAACAACACTCGTCCATTTGGAAATTGGAATTGACGGTGCATGATATGAATTCTTTGTTGGAAGTGAAAGATCCTGAATCTGAAGAGGAAATGATTCGTAAAATTTTGGACGCATTGCAAGAATCGATTACAGAATCAAAAGTCATTCAGGAGCATATTCGGAATGTGTCGTCGATTACTGGTAATATTCAAGATCGTTTGTATTTGATTGAACGCGAGACCAATATGGGCAAAACACTGGCCAATGCGTTACAAGCTGTGAAAGAGTATTTGGACCAAGTTCGGGCGGATATTCTTCAGATATATGTGTATGATACGGATGTATGTACCTCTATTACATCCCTTTTGGACGATATCGAAGATGAATGTGAGATTTGTGCGAATGGTAAGTGTCATTTCAATCCTGATGAGACTGTTTTTGAATGCACGTGTGATTTTGGTTGGATAGGGTACTACTGCGACGTTTCGATCAATTCGTGTGAATATGCGCCATGTCAGAATGCGGGCAAATGTTTTGACGAGGATGATAATTTCCGATGTGAGTGTCCATCGAGTTGGACCGGTAAATTTTGCGATATTCCGGTGATAGAAGCAAATGGATGTGTTTCTGGCCCTGCCCACCCGTGTCAGAATGACGCGGAATGTACTGATATTTCGGAGCCATCACCTTCTTACGAATGTGCGTGTGATTTTGGTTGGATGGGTCGCAATTGCCAGTATGCCCAGCAAGAATGTGCTGCGGCCAATCCGTGTGACAATGGGCAATGTAATTTTAACGGGACGCGTTTACAATGTATTTGTCCTGAAGAGCCCATTTATAGACAGCCTTATTATACGGGACCTACCTGTTCTAAGGAGCAACGTGAGTGTGATTATTTTCCTGACGAATTGGAGAAATGGTCCGCCGTCAATGGTAAACCGTGTTCGGGGCACGGGCTTTGTGAATTGGATTATGGAAGTAATAGTTGGACGTGCGTCTGTGAATCGACCCATATTGGGCTGAGATGTGGCATACCATTGGTGGAAGCGAATAAATGTACAATGTATGGTATTCCTTGTGTGAATGGAGATTGTGCGCATTGTGATTCTGCCGTCGGATGTACCTGTGATTGTGAGGCTGGTTTTAAGGGAGACGATTGTTCTATCGCGATTAACCCGTGTTCTCCCGATCCATGCCTGAACAATGCGACGTGCGTTAAAGATTCGGTGGAAGATTTTTATTGTGATTGTTCCGAGTTGCCTGGCAAATATGGCGGGAAAAGATGTGAAAAGACGGTCACGTGTGTGGACAAACCATGTGGGGATCATTTTATCTCTTGTAATGATGAAAGTAGTGACGTGTCTGGCATTAAATGTCTGTGCGAGGCTGGTTATGTGGGCACGCGTTGTGAAAAAAAAATTGAGACTTGTGATCCAACGTCTTGCCTCAATGGTGGTAATTGTATACAGGGCATGGTGGGATTTTGCCAATGTATTAATGGCTATTCAGGGGATAGATGTCAACATGCGCCTGCATTTTGTGATAATAGGCCGTGTGGAAGCAATGGTGTTTGTCAATTGGCGGCAGATTATTTCCTGTGTATTTGTGATGCGGGATGGGATGGCACATTGTGCAATAATAACATAGACGATTGTGATCCAGATCCTTGTAGAAATGGTGGGACATGCGTGGATAAAGTCAATAGTTTCGCCTGTTTATGTCCCGACGAATGGAGAGGTAATGTGTGTGAAATATTTAGATCGCCTTGTGACAATGTTGTTTGCGCAGGTCATGGCACGTGTATGGACACGTCCGATGAAGAATGGACGACAAACGAATACGAGTGTAAATGTCCGTCAACTACATGTCGTCGAGAGGTCAATATAGGAGGCCTCGGGTCGTCCGTGACTGTCGGAGCGGATGGGTCTATAATCGTAGAAAAACGCGAGGTATCCTATTGGTTATTGATCACAGGCTCCGCGGGTGGCGTCCTATTCTCTTTGATCATGTTTGGACTCTACAAATACAGCCATGGTGGTCGAAAACCTCGAAATACAAATAAGTTCATCATGATGGACATGGTGAATTAATTCCTATAAAAGGTCGGTCTCGTTGACAGAATGGAACTATTGCCAAAACCAAAACATCCGAGAATGGATGCATGTTCGAAACAAGAATGTCAAACCATGGTGGACGTCTCCTCCGTCAAACTTGCTGGACAAATGACCATCAAATACGATGAAAAAATAAGGGAGGCTTCCAAGGATACCGTCGGAAGAGTGGAACTCATGATCAGTAACCAAGTTTTAAAGGTTAAAGACGAATTGCATAGTGAAATTCGACGAATGCAGGAGTCTATGCACGTTGAAATTCGAAAGGTACTCGACGAAAGAGTTTCATTCATAACCACAAAGTTGGAGAGAAACACTCGGACTTTGGACGAGTTACAGGCTAATTTGGCCACTCTCAAGTCTGATTTTGCCGAACACAACGAAAGAAATGTGAAAGAGCTTCGTTCTTTAGATACGCGATGTCAGGGGGCCGAAGACGATTCAAAGAAAAATACACAAGCTCTAAAACAACTTCGAGGAGCTGTGGAAAAGTTGTACGACGAATTTAATCGTCGAACTTCGGAATAAGTAGAACATATATTTAGGGGTAATATAAGGCAAAAAAAAATAAATAAAATGTTGACGTACTATCTTTTTGTCTTATATTGTATATTTACCATTCTTCATACTTTCATAAGGACATGTTGTCCAAGATGGATGCCGCTCGGCACGACAAGACGTTAAAAAAATTCATCCGGCGTTTCAATTTGACCGCATTGTAGTCCAATTTCTCTCAAATATTTGTCTTCTGCTTGAACACAATTATAATGGGGCGAACCGTCCAAAAAATTTAAAAGGGTTTCCACCGCGCCGTCAATGACATTCTCTCCGTTAACTATATGCGCAGATACCGTCGGACATATTTGATGAAGCCGTTTCTCTGTCTCTGGCCATAATTTCAAATTTCTTTCTTGGATAAGAGATGTAATATAATAACATGTGATGAGAACTTTTTGTAACATTTTTATCCACAAAAGGATGTTATATACTTGTATGCGTCATTCGATAGGGGCCATGTAAACGGTCATGTCTGGAGTAAACCATTGGAGAACACCGACATGCATGAACACTATGGTCCCCCACACTTGAGGAACATCTCCGATGAACACGGATTTGGCCACACCCGCCGCAACTGTCACCGATTGATCTTTTTTGGGTTTGTTTTTCATAGTAATGGCGGCTCCCCATCGCCCTCCAGAATGTTTCAGTGTCATGATCTTGGTCTGTTTGGAGATAGTGAGTGTGACCTCGCCTTTTGGGGGAATGGTGGGCCATAGATCAAACCAATCTTTGGCGGCCATGCGAATATGTTGGTCATCTTTATGAGGCGGGATCTCATTTTCTTCTACGGTGACCAGTTTGGGGAATTTGTACTGAACGCCTACAATTGGAGACTCGACAGACAAAGACAATTCACCATTTTGTACACAAAGACGAATGAAGGGGAAAGGCAGGCATTTTTTGACGAAACAGCGGAGTGCGTCAGAAACTTCAAAAGCAATGGCCGGCGTTTTTGCAATCACATGTCTACAAATTCGCATGCCTGCACCGCCCTTTGGAAACGTTGTCACCCTTAATTGGCCGTCGGATATAGCTAGTTGTGGCTTTATGTCCATTTTTTGCATTTTTAACCACGATTGGTGGAGCCATTCCGTCGGTATGGACCACTCAGAACACATATTTATAATTAGAATGTTCTAGATCATTTAAGATCAACATATGAGTGTCATATGTTCTAATTTGGTCCAGATGACTAAATTTTTAGTTGATGAAATTTTTAGTCATTTTTTTTTTTGATAATTCTTACTATAAAGTTTAGTTCAGTTTGTCCAATGTCCAAACGTAAACGAGAACCGGTAGTTCTCTTGGCCAGTCATCGGCCACGGGTATCTACAACTATATGGCAGTCGTCACAGCCTTCCAATTCGACTGCTGCAGTACACGGTGGACCGGGACAGCCTTCAATCTTGGGGAAACGTTCGCACGAACCTGAAAATGATCTTTCTAGAAAACGCCCCTTTTTATTTGATGCACCCCATGGACAAAAAAGAGCCGCCGACTTTGACTTGGAGATCGATAGGCTTAGCAAGCGTTTAAGAGCGACGACACCCACTGCAGAAGAAGCGTTGGCCTTTTTGCTACCCCATTTACTTGAAATGCGTCGATTATATTTGGCCGAACGTCAAAAAGTGAACGCATTGCAAGAAGACAATAAGATTTTGAAACAAAATAATACAGTCATAACACAGGCTTTGCGCGAACAATTGACAAAGAAGAATTTGGTACAGCGTCAATTGGATCTTGCCTTGTATCGTTTGTCATTGGTGCGCGACGGTAATTCGTTTTAATAAACAAACACAGTTCTATTATGGCAGCAATGCAAGAACTGGCAATTAAAGCGTATTCGAGAATGAGTACGCCATATACACACCAAAGAACAGCCCCTATAAAACGAATGACCATAGTGGCATTGGACAGTTTGGTCACATGGCCCATCAATTGTGGTATGCTGGCGGTCGTAGAACAAATAGCAGCCAATATAGAAATAAAAAACATTGATTAAATCCAGAATCGTTATAGCGAGATCGTATATATAGTGTTTTAAAAGGAACAAACAATGACGACGCGCCGTTCAGCTTCTGCTTCTGATCGCGAGACAGATACCATGTTAGCCCCAGACATTGAGTCTGGCGAAAAAATGAAACCAGATACCATCTACGAACTGATGAAATTAAGGGATCTCCAAGGCTTTGTCACCAAAATTTATTGGCTTGTTATCATGTGCTTTTTTGCCGTAGGTATCATTCTGGCACTTGTTCTCTCAGACGGAACCTTTTCCGAAGTCTTCATGGCCGAAAATTTACTGTCGTCCATCGGCATTTCCATGTACATTATACTGGTTGCATTAATGGTGATGTGCAACTCACATAACGAGATGAGAGTGGTTCTTTTATTGACAATACTCTTCTTTATCGGATGTTTGTCCGGATTTATGCTGGCATTACACCTACTAGATATTTCTATTATACTAAAATCAGGGAAAGTTTAAATGTATTTTTTTACAACAAATATTAAAATGTATATTTTTTACATATATCTAACCAATACGCCGCACCTTCTTGAAACCCACGCTCCTTAAAGATTTTTAATCCCTCTGTCTTTAAAAAACGAATCGTCTGTGCACGGGAAACTACAGAATTCCCATTGTTATATATAACGCTTCTCCCGTATAGCCTCGGTACATTTGTGCGAGTTTTCTCGGATTTTGCGAATAAAACCATGTCTGTATACAATTGACCCAACCATGTGATAAAAACAGTAATCACTGTCATGTCCGTACACTCATCAGAGTTTACTAATTTGTCAGGACCAAAATGCTGTCCTATTATCTGCGCCTTCCACGACGTTAAGGTAGTATAATCGGGACTCTTTTGTTCCGAATTTCCTGAAAAACGCATAGTACACCACCAGTGCGGAAAAGACTGAGGAATGTCGGTCTCATTTTCGACATCTTCCGGGGACACCATTGTAGAGAAAGTCGTAGGCCAATGGACTTTGATATAGGACAGCATTTCTGCCGCATTCTCTCTCGCCATATCGGGATACGGGAAATTATGATCAGAACGCCATAGAATGACGTCTTCTTTTTTATCCAAAGTATCCAACCAAGATCTAGGAATACCAGTCAAACTCATCGGTGGATTATAAAAGGTGGTGTATTTAAATATACATATTTGACAGATATGTACTTTTTTTTGGGGGCAGCACTTATCGCCATATCCATCGCATGGTATATGGCCATGAAAACTATATTCTTTTTTGGATCGGCAGCAGCAGTCGCCATTCTCACATATATACACACACAAGACCTAAATAAAGACCTGTTTTTAAAACAATCCATACACTGTATGGCCAAAACAGACTGCTGTTGCATACATAAAATATGGTCCAATCCAAATAACATCATATGGACCACTACAACACTCAGAATATTAGCAGGACTCGCAGCCATCGCAGCCATATACATATCATGGGAATACTCTGAAGAGTTTACACATGGGAAATACTTTCTCATACCGGCCGTATGGTCTCTTGTCATTGGTATATGGCTTTTCTCATGTGTACCATTCATTATAGCACTCATACAATGCGCGGCGGAAAAAGGAACCACCAAACCAATGTCTATTGATATTCAAGGACAAGTCTTGGACAGTGAACAGATTATTAAAATAGAAAACAAAAGCGTGACACTCGCTTCAGGAGAAACCATCATCATACGATTCAGAAAACTCATCACCATGTGGGTGATACACGATATTGTCATTGGCGTTTTCTGGATGTATCTCACTCTCATGCTATATGACCTCACCGATGATTCAGACGACTCCAATTGGAGAACAATATTTCTTTCCATGATCTCGTGGCATATCGTTTGTGCAGCACTATATCATATCTATCTCAAAGACCAATGGTCTTCCGTTCAAGTTGAACTAGATACACAACAAAGTAGAGCATGCTGTGCCCCATCAGAAGCAGATAAATGGTGGACATTTTTACAATTAGCCGGCCTCGCCGCCGGATACATTGCCGCCATATGGAGAGTCAACGGAACCGAACTTGTAGAAATGGAATGCGAAATAGAAACACTGGCACTACTCATTGGAGGAATTTTCGCATGGGTACTGGGCAAGAGAATGGTCATCAACGTGTTACACGGGACAAAGGCCAGTGAACAAGTTCAATGGAAAAAAGAAACAATAAAATACCATGATGACCTAAACATACATTTTTAGATCTTCCGAAATAATAAAAAAACAATATTTATACACCTGTCCAATCCTTAAATGTCCACCACTAATAAATGGCAATTTTACGCTGAATCCACATTATTTCAATCTCCACATCCAAGCAAATTACCTATACCGGTCTTTGACAAAGACGGGCATTTTGTCCCGGGTCCATGGCCGATAATAGACAACTCACTATCCAGTCAAAAAGTTCAGAGCATCGAACCGGATCATTCTTCAGAATCTTGAACATTATCATGACCAAAGGTCGCTTTCATTTGCCAAAAAATTGTTCAGAGTATCGATCATGAACTTTCATTTGTCATCATTCGCCAAAAAATTGGTCTTTCATTTGCCAAAATTTTGGTCATTGTTTACCAAAAAATTGGTAACTCATTCGCCAAAAAATTGGTCTTTCATTTGCCAAAATTTTGGTCATTGTTTACCAAAAAATTGGTAACTCATTCGCCAAAAAATTGGTCATTGTTTACCAAAAAATTGGTCTTTCATTTGCCAAAATTTTGGTCATCATTCGCCAAAAAATTGGTCATTGTTTACCAAAATTTTGGTAAATCATTCGCCAAAAAATTGGTAACTCATTCGCCAAAAAATTGGTAACTCATTCGCCAAAAAATTGGTAACTCATTCGCCAAAAAATTGGTCTTTCATTTGCCAAAATTTTGGTCATCATTCGCCAAAAAATTGGTCATTCGTCGTGACTAAAATTTTAGTCAATATCGATCCTGAACTTTACATATATCAAATGAATCCAATAGACCAGACACCAGAAACAACACATCTTTCAAACAACGACAAAGACCATTCAAAAACATCAAACGCATTGTCTTCGTCTCGTCGTTATAATTATGGATGGTTTTCGTCGGAATCCAAAGCGCGTGGGAATAATACCCATATATACTTGAATGAATCTGGTGATCGAGTGGAAGTAACGTGTGTGACTCGTATTGCTGAACATGGAACAGGATGGGACGATATTATCAACACTGGCAGAGTTTACAAGTATGTAGAGAGCATAATGAATACAAAGTGTAGAGCATAACGAATATAAAGAAGTATTATAATGAATTCGGACAAGCTCCACTATAAAAATGTTCATATATAAGTGCAACTTCATTACAAAAATATGTCGTACCCAGACACTCCACTCCTATCCGCCGTCGGTCGCGACAACACAGATGAACAGATGCGCGCGGCCTATGAGAGATGGCGCACCGCTTTTTACGAGCAAAACGTCGAAACTACCCCGGCCTATGACGTTGTGGGCCTTTTGGCGGCCCTTTGTCTGAGTAGTAGGCGTTCTGCCAAGACTTATTTTGATATCGGATCTTTGGGTTCAAATAAGAATGTTTTGCAAGAGGGTGCCCAGGTCTACAAACTTTTGGCCAAATATCGCACGAAAGATGCGTTGGCTTCTATATTTTCTGATCTGGAGGGATTTCGTAGTTCCATATTCAAGTTATTGATTATAACTGATTTTGGTGAGGAAACGGACGACGAGGTTACTTGCCTCTTGGCCAACAAACTTCATGCAATGGGACTTGTAGACGTGCGTTTTCTTTTTACAACGGCCGAGGATAGATTTGAGGCCCAGATAGAGAGATTTAAATACTGGGGCGGCAACCCTGACCTTGTTTGTTCCATTTACGCTAAGAATACTGTTGTGGACTGGTTGAACGAACAGCCTGGAGAAGAGGAAAAGGAGGTAGAATCTGCTAAACCCGTTATTCTTCAAATTGGTCCGGTCCACGAACCTACGAACGCTGCTGGCTGGCGCACGATATGGCGACCCAATGTAGTTGCTGCTTATGACTATGTGGTTGTCGGTACTTTAAACGGTGTTCCCGCGTTGAATGTAAAAGCAGATGCCCGAGATTCCGCGTTGCATTTAATGTCTGGTGCTGAAACAAAGATTGTGGTGGATACAATGGCTGGGCTTGGCGCGTTTAATTTTTGCGCAGAATCGTTGTCGAGCCTTTTTGGTGCAGTCGATCCTAGTAGAGACGAAAGCCGTGTTAGTATTCAGGAGCATGTCTGCCGGATAGGTTGGCGCAATTCTGTGGGTAGAGCGTCTCCATTTGCGGCTCGTTTCGTTGCGCATTTGGTGTCTGAGCCTGTGGGAGCCTTTGGCGGTGGGGCAAATTATATGACAGCTCGTAAAATTCAGGAAGATTTGGGTGGTGAGGTTGTTTCGAATGCCCGTTCTAGGGCGATTGCTGAGAAATATCTGGAACAGTTGCAGAATCGTCCTGGACCTCCGAATTTTAATTTTATGAAGTTGACAATAGCGGACGATGGTTCTACTAACAATCCGAATGGCGCGACTGCCCAGTCTATTGTCAATGGCTATGCTTACATTTTGGATTGTCTGAATACATTTTTTGGTGTTCCTATCGAGTTTTTCGAATCTGGACAACCAGAGAAGTGGAATCCCGCGTGGGAAACGCCATCAAATTTCCTGCCGGCAAACGAACGTGCGGCCTTTTTTACGATTACGGACTCTATGCGCGTACCGTCTTTGTCAGCGTCCGAGTCTGCATTTACGACCGGTATCCCAGCAGGTTCTGGACTCATTGGTATTGGTCGATATACGCAAGGTTTGGCTCTCCAAATGCGTTCAAAGCATCCTCCGAATACAATGTTATTGCATGGTCATTACAAGCTTTTGAATTCCGGCGATAAATTGGACGAATTGATGTCAAAACATCTGAATATCTCTTCGGAATTGTTGCGTGACATGCAACAAAAGCTGTGTACTAGTAAAAGTCGTAAGGTTTCATCGGTCGTCGCCGCCATCCATAGAGAACTAGGCACGGACAAAAGTAAAGAGTTGTTACAACGCCATTTATTCGGAACAGATCAATGGCAGTTAATTTAAACTATAAAGTATTCATATATTTATTTCAATGTTATTAAAAGTGTCTATAGCGTTTACGTTTGCTATGATCGGTTTATTGTTTGTGAGAGTTTATATGAAATGTGTGTATGACATTCCGTGGTCCTTGTTGTTGGTATTATTGGCAATTGGTTGTGTGGTGTCCATTGCCTGTCATACATTTCAATTAAAGTGTTGGCGATTTTTAACTTGGCAGCCTCATAGACTAAGGTCGGTGACGGAAGAAGAGACTGTTTCTAAAGAAAGGTGGGATATAATTCCACAAATTGTATTGTACATATGGTCTGTTTGTTTCCTTTGTTTATCTCTTTGGAGACCCCGATGTGGTATTCCAACGTGGATCCCTTCAATTGTTTTGGGGATATTGGGCATTTATACAGCCGCATTGTCTGTGTATCGTTCACGCGCATCTACAAAAGGTCCTTCGGAGTCTTCTTCTCTTTCGGATGTATCTGAACCAGAGTCTTCTAAAGTGAATGCTTCCGAATTGGTGCCCACTTCTTCTGATTTTTGATCTGAGAATGCGTTTTGTTCTGGAGACGGTGAACGACGATTAAGTTCTATTTCCTCCTCTTCATCTTCTCTGACCGTGCCGTAGTCATTGTTAATCCGCTGTTTAATGAACCATACACAGCACATGATGACAGCCGATAGTGTGGCCACCGTCAATGCTACGTAAACCATGGCGCCTGATTCTTTCCAGGGTTGTGATGTGGTTGTACCGCTGGTAACGGTATCAGATGTATTTGTTATATTTGTTTGATTCATCTATGGATTTGCATGGAATATACTATATACACTAATTTCAAAATCCCAAATGGCCATCCGTGTAATGCCTGTCCTGTTGGTGGGCATCTCTATATTTTATTTGAATTTGGTGTTAACCAATTTAGTTTCGCTGAGGCAAGTATGGGCGGCCCGTTCCAGGAACATGACGAGTCTAGAACCGTTGCACGATACATTGTTTGTCGATTGGATCAAAGGTTATAATATTGAGCAATATGTGTCATTGGCATTGCGCGATATGGTGGATGTATGTACGTATGGTTGGACGTTGTTGACCATTTTGGCATGGTGGACCTGTTCGAGAGAGTCCATTTTCCCGGCCAAAGTTATCTCTATCCAACTGGTGATCATTCCTTGTTTTGCCATTTCTCAATTGATGACGGTCGTCCCCGATTCACAGCCAAATTGTATTGAGAAATATAATATTCCAACTACTTCAGATGTGACTTGGGTTTTTTGGCGATGGCCTTATCGCGCCTGTGGTAATATGTTATGGTCCTCTGACGTGGCCCAGTTGGTGATTTTTACACAGATTGCTGTTCAAATGATTCGCCCTAGTCGTGCACGTTTGCGTTGGTTTGTTTGGCTACTGGGCGAGTGTTGGACATTTATCACAATGGCGTTTATATTTAGTTCGCGATATCAATATAGTATGGATGTGTTCATCACCATTTTAGTAGTCAAGTTATTGATTACACACCCATGGATCGAACATATATCGATGTATTGCTTTGTAAAAAATGGGAAATATTACGGACGGGCCCCCACAAATGAAATGACGACTATTTAAGGTCGGTCGGACCACATATATCGATGGACATAATCGCGCAAATAAAGCAAGTGCCTGCAACAGATATGGGACAAATGGTTGCGCGATGGTCTAAGATCATGGTACCCGCTCAGTCGGCCCGTAAACGCGGTCGAGATGACGACGAAGACACTAGGCCAAGAGCTCGAGTTTGCGCACCCTCAAATTCAGGCGTTCACCAGACACAATCCGAAACTCCAGTAACGCCCGCGCCCTGTAAAACATCTTATTAAGTGTATTTTCTAAACAAAATCTTCTTCTTTTTCTACTATTCTTATCAATGGTCATTTCCATTCGTTTTGTATTTTTTAAATATATAGAGGCCGATGCACATTCATACAGATTTAATCGTTGAAGACATGCAGCTTTAACCTTGTGTCTGCGAGCAATGCTACGAACAAAGTCGATGAAATTTAGATTCCTGAAATGGAAGATCATTCGTTGGGATGTTTTTTTACAACATTTGGAAACTGTCCAAGGCGACCATACTATCAAAGGGGCGCAGAAATGATTGGACCAAAAAACATTCAAACGTCGCGAAATGGAAATTTGGGCCCTATATTCTCGCCTTAATAATGATTTTACACCGTCTCGATCATCCGTTGTCAAACGATAACGTCTAGAGAAGCTGTGCCAGTCTTTTTTGTTAAACATATATCTGGAGGCGGTCATGGCGGTCGTATATCTCGTGCATAACGTACAATATTGAAATATATGATCGAGGATCACCTCTGGTAATGTCGCCATTACAATGTGTTTATAGTTTGTTGTTCATTTAAATATTATGTTTGGAATATGTGTATTTTTTTTATGATATCAGATATATTGTATAAATTAAACCGTTCTCCTCGTAATATTTGGATCAAGACAGATGCCCTCTTATGTTGAATACTTGTCGGATGCTTCCATGTCGGAAGAGTCTTCTGGAGAGGAAGAGGAACCCGAAGAATTGTACGACCCTCGTGATGAAGACTATTGGGCCATAGAAGACTTTTTGGACACTAGAGGTCCCCCACCTATCATAGAATATGCCTCTTCGTTGGGTATTTTTACTCTTCGCGAATGTATTGTTGGTCCTATAAGGAAGGACATTGATTCTGTGGTGGGTGTTGGTTCCGAATATTCATGGAAAGAATTTTGGTCAGGCGAACCGGCCAGGGCCCGCGCCAACATTACTCATGAAGACTGGGACGCAATCGGCGAATTCTGTTTTGTATTATGTTCTACTTGCCTCATGGAAAATGATATGGATCGAGTGCGTTCTTGTATCATTCGGATCCTTTCCTATGGGAATTTTAAGTCATTCCGATGAATAATCCTCGTCATCGTCAGATTCGGAAGCATCTCCGGGATTCCAGTCCGAATCAGAGTCGTCTGGATGGTCGGGTGGGACCAATAAGGCTTCCCAATCTTGAAGGTTCCAAGATTCTTTTTTCGAAATTTGGTGCCATTTTTTCCAAGAGCCCGGGTCAAGTCCAATATCGTACACAGAACCACTCCAAAAATCCAGGATCTTTTCCACTTGCGGATGATTGATCGTCTGTTGACAATACGTCTCCTTTCCAACCCAAATGACGTCGGCCGTCTTTAGGCGCTTCGAAACGCGTTGAAACGCGATAAAAAGAAGGTCGATTTTTGTGGAATCGTTTTTACCCTTTAAAGTGACCGAATCGTTCTGAAGAACAGCCAACATCGTTTTTGAACCAACATGACCGGAAATTTCCATACTATATATGGACACAGTGTTGATTTATACGCATTTTTGTATGATACTATTTTGGATTTTAAAATATAAATATATAGGACAGTTCTTTTATTACGTATGATTGTTTTACAAGTATTTGGTTATGTCTTGTTATTGGTAGCTTCTATTTCCTCTTCAGTGAGTATGAATTTTCAAAAATTAGCACAGCATGAAATTTATTATCATGATCCACGTGCGCGAACACAAAAAAGATCCACACCATTGACACAATCCGTATTTTTAAGACCGCTCTTTATTGTCGCAATATTCCTCTCCGTAGCCGCTTCAACACTAGATTTCCTAGCATTAACGTGGTTACCACCATCTACAGTCGGAGTGTTTGGATCCGCATCCATCATTATCAATTTACTCGTCACTAGAGTGATCTTATTTGAACGACCAACCAAACGCGAATGGTCCGCAATAGGATGGACTATTGCTGGCTGTATGATGGCTATTTCAGTCACACCAAACCACGAATCATCCGATTTAACTATACCACAACTACTTGACAGACCCATATCCTACATATACATTGTATTAAATTGGTTGATTTTTGTTGGGGCATCCGTCGCTCTGGACGAATTCAAATGGTCCAAAAACATCCAACGGTTCGGATTTCCATTCATTGGGGGTGCTCTTGGGGCTCAAAACGTATGCATGGGAAAATATATAGCCTATGCCTTTAGTAGCATGTCAAACGGTTCTTTCACTGTTCGCGTGGATACTCTGGTCTCTGCCGTTCTTCTGTGCATAAGTTCCATTATTTTGCACGTTATTTGGCTCAACAAAGGTCTGGAAAAATACGATGCTTATTATTGTATTATTATTTATCAAACAGCATGGTTTATCTTTACGACTGTCTCCGGTATTGTCGTTTACAACGATATGGGCATTCTCACGGAAATTCAACAAGCTATTTTTGTTGTAGGTATTCTTACTGCATTATACGGTGTAAAACGTATTTCAGAAATCCACAAAGAAAGGGAAAGTACATCTGACTCTGATTCTGAGGAAATAGAACTATACGAAGCGTAGATTGACAGACGACATGTTTCGGCCACAGTCTGCCATAGAATTGCCCTGCACCAATTTGTAAAGTTCGTGCGGATGCATACTCGCCGAAACGTCCTCTGCCAAAATGTCACCTTCTTTTAGAGCGGCAATCACAATTTCGGAACAATACCAGCGTGCCGACATACCCAACCATGTATAACTTGTAGGCGAAGGACGAATAGGGGACCAAAACATGAAATATCCGAGATGATTGAACCCATCACCCTTATGTTCGGTGCAAAAATTCATCATGGTATCATATTGACCTTTCGAACATTCCATAGACCTAAAGAACCACTCTTTACGAGAGAAACGCTTACTCTCCAAATGAACAGTGCCAGAATAAACAATACTACAGGCAAGTCCAGAAACGCTATCTTTTGTTCCTGTATTTGCACCGGGAGGACAAAATAAAAGTTCTGCATGGATAAACGGTGCAGTATCGTCGTCTGTCTGTGCCAAGGATGCCGCCGCCCTATTCAACCACGAGGCCTCCAAAATATCAGAGTCTGAACGTACAAAGCATAACATAATTTTATGATTCATTTTATTAATTTAGTTTAATTACCTTTATATGTCAATTTGACCAATCCTAATCATAGTCCGAAGACTCGGCGAAATCAAGTCCAGAGGACGAATTTTTATCTTTTGATACATCCGATTCGCCGGCGGACGATTCAGCAAATTCCAATGCTGAAGACCCAATATCCACTGCCGAGGATCCTACAGCCGAGGATTCTGCAAACTCGATATCACTGTCCGTTTCCGCCGCGGAGGATTCGGCGAATTCGGGGCCAGAGGAACCAGCTCCAGATGCCGCAGAAGATTCGGCGAATTCAAGACCAGAAGAAGTCTTTGAATCCATCTCTGAATCTTCCGCGAAATTCAATTCATCCTCAGAAGAGGCCCAATCGTCAGACATGGCCGCCACTAAATGACTCAAATCACTAGGTCCTGGTCTCATCGGTGTAAATTGATCGCGCTCTTCTCGTCTCTCTGCCGCCATTGCCGCCAAGGCCTCGGCATCCGCGTCAGACTCCAAATCCTCGTCAGAATCTGCTTCAGACTCCAAAGCTCCGTCCAAATATGCGGGTTCTATTCCCAAAATATATTCTTTCAAACGCTCTTGAACGTCATCACGGTCTCCTTTAGTAGCCTGGCCATTTATTTCCAAGAGTTTTACGATCTTGCCTTTGTTAAGCCCCCCATCCTTGTTCGTTAAGCCTTGTAAGGCTTTCACGATCTTATCTTTAGAAATACCATCGTCATTGAACACAGAAGGTGCTACATACTCGCCGGCTGAATCCGATTGAACGTCGTCAGCACCGGCGTCGTCAGATACGACATCTTCGTCGGATTCAGATGCAATTTGTGTAGAAAAAAGCCCAAATCGGTCCAAAAGACCAGTAAGGCGTTCTTCTAATTCTGCACGGTCACCATCGGTATCTTCATGATTCGCAGCCAAAACTTTAACAATGTCTCCCTTATTTAATCCAAAGCCGGGGGTGTTATTTTTCTTTTTCAGGGTTGCACCCAAGGCGGCATTTATAATGGCGTCAATGTCATAACCAAATGGTTCGAATCTATCCAAAACGTCAGATTTGGATTCTTCAGACTCTTGTGCGCGTTTCCAGACGTCCAATGCATTGGTATCGAAAGACCATCGTGCAAATTCATCGAAATCGATCTCGCCATCCGCGTTTGAATCATTTGTTTGGAGGGCTGCAAAAGCTTCTTCGGGATCTTCTCCGGCCTGCTCATATCCACGACGAAGTTCTTCGAGCGAAATACGACCCGAACCATCGACGTCATATTTGTCAAAAGCTTCGCGAAGTTTGGCTAAAACATCGGCAGGAATAGGCGTTTCTTCTTCCTTCTGTTCTTCTTCCTTCTGTTCTTCTTCCTTCTGTTCTTCTTCCTTCTGTTCTTCTTCGTCCGACTCTTCGTCCGACTCTTCGTCCGACTCTTCGTCTGTACCTGCTGAAGGATCCGAAATCAATTCCATTTCGTCATCGGCAACGTAAAGTTTGGTATTTCCATCAATGACGACCGCCCACTTGAGAGTGGTTTTCTTGACGATTTTCCCGATTCTCCCGGTGTAATTACCACTGCGGGTTATACGCACGTTGTCTCCAACCTTAAAGGCAGATGAGTCAGAGTCAGATTCCTCGGACTCTTCCTGCTCACCGCCAGATTCCTCTTGGTCGGTCGATACGCCGACAGAAGAGGCATCTGTCTCTTCATCTTCATCGGGTTCACCCGCTTTGTAAGCTTGCCAATCGGCCGATTTTTTGGCGCGGCGTTCGGTGGGCGTCAAATCGGGCAATGTTTCTGCGTTATATTTGCCAACTGCTTGCCCCCACTCTACATAATTGAGACCAGAAGGGATCTCTTCATCTTCGCCCGAATCTTCTTGCAAATCTTCGCCCGAATCTTCTTGCGAATCTTCGCCCGAATCTTCTTGCGAATCTTCGCCCGAATCTTCTTGCGAGTCTGAGAGCGCGTCATCAGAGTCTTCTTCCGAATCTTCTTGTGCATTTCCTGGCTTTAAGGAACCATCAACGAGTTTCGTTAATAGCGCACGCCGATCTTTGGCACTGCCATCTATGGAAATATTGTTCCTGTCCAAAATTTCGGTAATTTCGGTGTCATTGAGACCGCCTCTGGTAATCGTTTTCCCTGCCGCCGCCGACCTGACTTGGGCTTCAGAATATGGCTCGAACACGAATCCAAGGACGTCACCAGAGTCATCGCTAGAGTCTGAGAGCGCGTCATCCGAGTCTTCTCCAGAGTCATCGCTAGAGTCTGATAACGCGTCATCCGAATCGTCCGTTGTTTCTACGGCATTGTTTCTGTTGTCGGATCCAGCCGAAGTTGGCCCGACCGCTGCCAAAATAAGGCTAATTTTGGAGCCGCTTGCAATGGCTTTGAGGTCTCTGCGCCTACCCTCTGGATTGAGATGAATGGTAGGCTCTACAAATTCGATCATTTTGATGTAATCGTCGTCTTTTTGTTTGCGCGTTCGGCTGGAAAGTGAGTGTTCACACAGTTCTACGATTTCAGCAATCCCCTTGTTGAGATGTTCTGGCAATCTCGACACTCTATCTTGGAAGACTCTCATCGAAAAACGATTGGCTGACGAAGGAAACGGTCCTTGCAACCTGGGCTGTGTTAATCTTAGAATTCTCCCTGCGACGCCCTTGCATCTGGCTATGAATTCTCTGTCTTGTATTCCAAATGTATATGGTTTTCGTTTGGCGGCTCCCGCTTGGCGTTTAATGACCGATGCGAGGTCCACAACGTTTGAGATAACCGGAGGGTCGTCATTATATACGAGTCTGACTTGTCCCGAAGCTTCCTCTGGTTTTACAGACAGTTGTCCTTTTTCACCTATTTGAACCCATGCCTCAAATTTTGTTTGCAATTCCCAGTGGTATTTATTGAGTCTTGCAGTTGGAAAAGTGTTCGGCCGAATGAGTCCATTTCTGTAAATGATGGTGAGTGTTTTGATGACGTGTTTTATGCGTTTTTGGTCGCGTCTCCCGGATTTTTCTTTGAGTTTTGTAAGATCTTGTTTGGCTTCAGCAAGCATGTCGGACAAAATTTTGCTGTTGATGCTATTTTTATATGATTCGTCTATGCCTTTGACAAACCGTTCGAGAAGACCAGTTTTATGGGCACCAGACGTGTGTACGGCTACCCCTCCCAAAGCCGATCCTATCATTTTATTCTTAGCAATCGCTTTTTTGAGCTTCTCTACAAATTCTTGTTTATTCTTTATTCTTTTTGAAGAAGGTTTTGGTAATGTTTCCGAGTATGTGGTAGTTTGCATGGAATCCCTTGAATGTTAAAGGTCACTCGCCTATATATAGGGTCGTACGGTTGCCCGATTGGATGGTCGGTTTTGATACTTTTGGTCGTCGCGAAAATTTATTTCATGATACTGCACGCCCTCGTTGGCAAAAATGGTCGGTGTATTTATTTGGAACGATAGCTGTGGGTCTAATTAGTTTCTTTTTATTACGTGACACTACACCTATACAATTTGTACCCAGCCAATTGTCAGATATGGATCGTCCCCGAGGTGAAATGGCTTCAAAGGAACAATTAGAGGATGTTTATTGGCGTGTTTCCATCCGGCATGCGTCTTCGACTTTGGAAGAAATTTGTAAGACAGAAGATTATACGGTCCTCACACATAAAAACATCGTCATGGATGGTAAGCCAATGGAACAATCTTATATTTATTTGTGTCAATCGATAGGCGATATTCGTTCTGTATTAAATGCTCGGGCAGTGATCCCTCAAAAAAATGGAGAGACTGTCACATGCATTGAAACATATGGCAATAAAACGAAACACGTGACCCGGAATTACCCGTTCTCATTGAAATATATCTCTTCCGAAACGTTTGATGCCCGTACAAGAGTGGTTCGAGATGCGGCAGAAGCTTGTACATGGTTACATGCCATCGATATCGTCGAGTCCATTTGGGATTGAAGTATATAAGGGGAATGTAATAGTAAAAAAGAATGGATCAAGGCGTCGTCATCAATCGCCATGAAATAAAATGGAATTCTATTTTTCTTCGTAAAACACCTATCATTTACACGTGTCGGAATGTTATCCATCAACAATTATTGTCGAATGGTATTGTGTTTTCCCATCGACGTGGACGCATCAAACCAGATCCCCACATGCAAGAAATCATGACAGATTTCTGGCTTCCATTTTGTCGAGACCTAGTAGATGCAGTTCTCTCTATTGGCGTGGCTGTCATTCGCGTGATTCCAATGGAGGATGGTCTCAAAATACCAGTTGTGTTGGAGCCGAATTCTTGCCATGTCAAAATGGCATATGAACTCGGCATTCGCGACTATATTGTGCTCGATGACCAACAAAATGAGATACCAGATACGTTTGTACTCGATATTTTTGGATATTCGCCCACGATCGATGGTAAACTTACTTCAATTATGAGTAATTTATTACCACAAGTGCAGTACATCAATACGTTACGAGGGACTTGTCTGTCGATGGAACAAAAAAGGTCTTCGCCCGTCATCATGACCGAAACCGTAGACACAAAAGTGGACAATGTAGAAGGAATCAATTACGACTATTATGCAGATGGAGACATGCAAGACACCTCGGATCATAACAAATTTATGAGAAATCGTTCGTCCATACAACAACTGGCCTCGCAACAAGAAATATACGATAACTTCTTTTCAGATGGACAGATACCTTCGAAAGGTTCGTCTACACTGGATAATGTTGTGACATTGCCACTTGGACATCGAATAGTCAATATGCCACAACAAACTGGCCGAGGAGACCTGTGTGCTCAAATCAAGGCCCATGACGATTTAATTTGTGCCGTCATGGGCGTGCCAAGATCACTCGTCATGTCAGACACTCCACACAAATCGGACGCCGAAGGTACACATCAAACGTTTCAAAAAAGTATCACGTATTGGAAAAATAGCATACAGGCGGCATGCGAACAAGTGTATAATATCATATATGCAGAAACGATCAAGCAGCAGATGATGGCCGCTATGGGCAAAAAACGAAAAAGGAGCACTGTAGAAGACGTGTATGCTCTGAAAAAGAGAATGCAAGTCGAAATATCTTTTCCAGTTTCACCTTTTATTGGTCTAGACCAATTATATGTCCATTATCAAAGAGGTGTTTTGCCGTGGGATACTTATGTGCAACATGCTTGTGCAGCGGCCGTCCTTCCCCATCAACCCATGCCAGAACCAGCGGTAAAGCAAGAGGATCCAAATAACTCTGACGGTAATAAAAAAGAATCGGAACCAGACAAATCTGCAGGAGAAAAAGACAACGGTGGCTCCGACAAATCTAAAGACAATCAAGAAGAATAAAAAAAAATAGTTTTAAATTACATTAAAAATGATATATTTATTCATGATATAGTGAATCGTATCCGCTCCTAATTTTATAATCTATATGCGACAAATAATGCTGCGTTCCTTTGGAGGCAATGGCTACAAACAGAGCACCATGCTGGGGAACCGACGCACTCTTTTCGGCCTTTATGCGCAGTTCGACAATTTTCTGGCCGTGAGCATCTGCCGAAGTTTGAATCAAATTGGTGAGAGTTGCAGAGGACAATTCCATACAGGTTGTAGACGAATGTTTACCAGGGCGGTTGAAATTCACCCTCAATGTAAGGTTATTCGGAGACATCGTTTCAATCATTTTCTCGATAGAAAGGGCAGTGCCATATGTTTCCGTCGTCTGGTACAACAAAGTTCCCGCGGATTGAACTTTGCGAGTTTCGTTCATTTCAAAAAGATCCTTGCCCTGAGTGCGGAGCGATTTCAATGCGGCCGCCTGCTGAGCAACACGATCCTTATTGTAATCGCTAGAACCAATCGGCTTTATGGTTGCTTCTAAAATAATATGATGACTTGCTGTCACAGCTTGCGTTTCTACTGTCACCGGAGAAGTATCGGGAGAACGAAAAGCTAAACGAGACATTTCTTTAAACGTAGACGAGATTCTTATATACTGTTTTTTTATATTGTGCTAGTCCAAGAAAACTAATATCGAACACACCTCACAAGAAATCTTATATCTATTCCAAATCAGATATACAAACTGGCGAGCGCGTTCATGGATGCGTTTACGGGCCCATGAACGCCATTTTGATGAAATTTGCCAGGCATGGACAATATCATGTTTACCATAGGCACGAGCATAATCCAATGCCGAACGACCGCGACGATCTTTACGAAATGCATTACAATTAGACCTCAATAACATTAATAATAAATCCCGAGAACCATTATATCGAGCCGCTGTTTGAATTGGCGAATATCCCAAATTATTCTTTGTTTCTTTTCTGGCACCAGACAATAACAATACCTGAGCAGCAGATACATGCCCACACCTCACACAAACATGCAATGGAGTATCGCCATTAGGAAGACGTTCATTCACATCAATACCCATGCGAATAAAACGCAACATCTTATCGACCTCGCCTCGTTCCACGCACGTGACCCAGTACATATACGCGGAATATAGAATAAACTTTAAATACTTATATCTGAAAAATATTTGGACAAGTAAAAATTATGACCAAAAATGGTTCTATGTCACAATATAGAACCCAAAATCATCGGCGAGATTACGATGATTTTTTTTTCAAGTAGTTTGACACATCGGTGCGTATAAAAGAGCCCCGCCGGCGTTTCATTGGGAATATATACGAATACATTATAAAATACATATAATATTTATTAAATGCATGTAATATAACATCTAAAATGTACTTGGTCTAAAAAAGTTTTGACCCGAAATTATTTGACCAAAAATGGTTCTATGTCACAATATAGAACCCAAAATCATCGGCGAGATTACGATGATTTTTTTTTCAAGTAGTTTGACACGTCTGAGCGCTTCAAAAAGTTCCGGCGGCGTTTCATTGGGAAGAGAACTTAATCATTTGACAAAAAATCAAACATATCCGCGGTCAGTGACTGTGGGACTGGACCGTCGAAAATGCCGTCCAGCTCTTCGATCGTCATATCGCCCAGCTCTTGTGGTGCATCCTTGTAGACAAGCTTTGCCTTTTTGTACTTTGAAGGTGGAAGATACACATGAACACAGAGATCTCCAGCACAACACAGCTGACGATTGCTCGTCGCCCGTTGTCCACACTTTGGACATTTCTTGAGGCGACACAGGTAGTGTTTCCTTTTTTTAGCAGTGGTCACGTCATCGGGCGTGAGCAGGGGAGTCAGAACAGCATCGACAGGCGCGACCACAACAGCTGCTACAGCAGCCACAGCAGCCACAACAGCCACAACAGGCGCAACAGGCGCAACAGGCGCAACAGGCGCAACAGGCGCAACAGGCGCAACAGGCGCAACAGGCGCGAGCAGGGGAGTCAGAACAGCGGCAGCGGCAGCATGGTCGCCCACAGCAGGCGCGACGACGGCGGGGGGTAGGACAGCCGTGCGGCGGGAGTCAGGTTGAAGACGAACAAAGAAGGTCATGATATCGGCGGTATGGATTTGAATTTTTTGAGTGAATTTCGCATATAAATTTGCCGCGATTTCGCAATTTAAAAGTCATATGGTTTTATCCAGTGTTTTCGGTTTTATCCAGTGTATTTTTTCGGCGGAAATCTTTCCTTTCCAACAGCGAAGATGTCCAACTTTTTGGGTGTCAAAAGCTGGCGACTCCTCTTTATCTTTCTCAGAAATATCTGGACACGAATCTTGAGTAGCCGTTTCGTCAGAATTATTTTTGGGTGTCAATGACCGCACAAAGGATGGAATGGGCTGCTGCTCATCATATGATCTACAGGTGCCTATGTATTGGTCCGTCTTTTTTAATGCAGGTCTCTTTATAGCGACAGGTTTAGTCTTATTATATGCAATGGTCGACATCTTTTTTATGACCATGTAAGCTTTATATATACAATACACTAAAATTTGCCAGAAAGAAACGAGTCATGCCATTTGGGCGGTTCCATGGCAAACGACTCGTAAAGATCCAAAAAAGTTAAAGAGCATGTACGACCTTCGGTTTTTCGGCGAACCGGTATGCCAATCTTCGTCAATTTAGTATACACAGACACACATTCCTTAGGTGAAAAATCCAAAGTTACAAATCCAGTCACATGTTGCGGTGTTTTCCCTAACTCTTTTGTATACGGCATTTGCCATACCTTTTGCTCGTTTATATAGATCATATATTTAGGGAAGAATACAAAGAAAAAATATTATGGAAAAACTTCAATTTATGAAAGACTTTATCGCTATTCCCATATTCATTGCGATTGCTCTAACGCCAGAAATAAATGAATCTAGAGAACTCCTTTGTCTATTTTTTGCGTTCGGATGTCTCTTAGATACTCTCTTCACATGCTATTTATATATATATGAATATCCATGGACAATAGCGCGCGTAAAAGATGGGCTGGGTGCCGCTGGTATGTGGGTGTTCACGATCGCAATTGCTTGGGCAAATCCGCCAAAAGAACCGCCACATCGGTGGCCAATTTTCTTTTGTTTGGCCGCCGCGATCGACACATGTTCCATATTGTCGGTATTAACTATCAAGTACAATTGGTATAGGTTCATACTCGTCCCTGAAACACTCTCTTAAAGGTTGGAAATCGTGGAATGTTTGATTCGGACATCTCAAAGTACCCGAAAGTGATTGTAGTGCCTATTTTAGGCGGATTGCGCCTATCCTCGTCCGACATACCCGAACCACACTTGAACATTTTGCCACGATACTCACACATCAATGAACCGCAAAGACCGCGATATTTCCCCGTTCCATCCTCATAACCAATCACAACAGCCTCGGCATCGTGCATTGCCTTGACTTTTAGCAGAGATGACGTGCGTTTAAAGTCGTATTTCGAGCCGGGTTTGCGGATCATGAGGCCTTCACCCTTTTCGGCGACTATCTCGGCCAAACGTTGAGGGATAGAGGCTTTCGTAATCTGAACTTGGACACACAAATGCAAATGTCTCTGAGATTGAATCAATGTAGACAGATATTTCTGACGCTCTTCAAAAGACTGTTTAGGCATGCCCGGTGCGTCAAATACACAGAACTGCAGCCCCTGCCACTGCTCATAAGACGGTTCTTTCGTGCGAACAATGCCAGAAGTCTGAGGGAAATTGCCGCGACCGCCGTACAGTTCCCCGTCCAAAGTGACGTCCGGAAATTGCTCCACAAATTCGGAGGGAGCATGGATCAAATTTCCAGCACGAGACCAAAAACAACGATTCTTGCCGTCCCAAACGGCGCGAACGCCGTCAAGCTTCTCAGAACACCACCACCCGTCCACATTCTGGTCCTTGTAGTTCTTGGCGAGCGTTACCTTGAATCCAAGCATAGGCGGTGGCGTCTCGGCAGGTAATTCACGACACCAGTGTTCAGACACAATCGTGACATTCTTTTTCAAGGCGGCTTGCACTTTTGAAGACTCGCGGTCCAAATTCTCGGGTTCGGGCACAACCAAGTGTGTCACATGACGCGTAACACTCTTCTTCACGTCACCAGCACCCTTGTGGCGCAAATACATTTCAAATTTAGAGCTGGACACAGACAAACGACCACCGATACAGAAGATCATAGTGTTCATAGTTTTGATGTATACAATCTATCACTAAATAGGATCCACTAAATTAGTGTTCGGATTTTTCCAAGAAATTTCCTGTGATTTGGACCAAAATTTTAGTCATCATTCGCCGGCAACATTGGTCTAATGCTTACCAAAATTTTGGTCTTTCATTCGCCGGCAACATTGGTCTTTCATTCGCCAAAATTTTGGCCATCATTCGCCGGCAACATTGGTCGTTGGTTCGCCAAAATTTTGGTCGTTGGTTCGCCGGCAACATTGGTCGTTCGTTGATCTTTGAAGTCTTGAATATATATTGACCAAAAAATTGGTCATTGATTGTTGTGACTAAAATTTTGGTCATAGATTACCAAAAAATTGGTCATCATTCGCCAAAAAATTGGTCATAGATTACCAAAAAATTGGTCATCATTCGCCGGCAACATTGGTCATAGATTACCAAAAAATTGGTCATAGATTACCAAAAAATTGGTCATCATTCGCCAAAAAATTGGTCATAGATTACCAAAAAATTGGTCATCATTCGCCAAAAAATTGGTCATAGATTACCAAAAAATTGGTCATTGATTGTTGTGACTAAAATTTTGGTCATAGATTACCAAAAAATTGGTCATCATTCGCCGGCAACATTGGTCGTCGGAACGACAAACTCATCGCCAAAATTTTGGTCATCATTCTTGCCTATTCATAAAAATAAAAAAGTTTAGTCATATGATTAAAAGATATATGTCTTTTTCTAAAAGAGTGATATGATTATAGACGATCGTGAACATGATTTAATTGCACGATTGAAAGCAGAATCGGTTAAATTTACAGTCGAGCGTTTGCCTCTGGGCGATATCAAGATAGAAAAGAATGGCCACATGGCACTGATAGAGCGTAAAAGAACGGACGACTTTGCCGCGTCTATCAGCGATGGTCGTTGGCGTGAGCAGAAGGCCCGATTGGCTGCTTCTGGAGCTATAGTGATTTATATGATTGAGGGTAGTCTTTATGGCCAGAGTAAGCCTCCCGAGACATTATCTTCGGCTATTTGGAACACGATGTTGCGTGATAAGATGTGGGTGATTCAGACGCGTGGCATCGAGGATACCTCTTTACATTTGCAGCAATTGACCAAAAAGATTGGCACTACGATTCGCGGGGGCACGGGTGTGCGTTCATTGTTGAGTAAACGTAAACGCAAATCAGATTCTGTGTATTTATTGATGTTGATGACGATGGTGTCTGAATCGGTAGCGACAGCCTTGACAACTGTGTATCCTACTTTAAGTGAATTGCAGAGTCAGTTGCACAAAGACGCGAATGCGTTGCGAAGCATTTCTATCTCTTCAAAGCGTTGTGTTGGAAAGGCAACGATCGCAACCTTGTTGAAACATCTAACTTAAATTCAAAGTATATAATACCTTTTATTTTTTAAAAAAAATATGTCAACGATAGTTCATGCAGTTATAGTTGAAAAACCAAATAAAGAGCTTGGCAAATGGATCAAGGCGATTGTTTTTACGCACGGGGCCTTTTCATTGTACACAGTTTATTCTTACAAGTTGCACCATGTTCCTGAATATAAATGGTGGTCTCTTTTAATTTCCTGGATGTTTTTGGGCGTGTTGATTCCCATCATGGGTCTTCGGGCTTCCGAGACAACTGACAAGCGTCGTTTGAATATTTTTAGTGGTATTCAGGCGTTTATTGCTGTGTGTAATGCTGTAAATTTTCTGGCGTTTACGTCTGTATTGATCCAGGTAATGGATTGGTGTGGTTCTCGCGAATGTGAGAGGCAATTTGCACGTTATGGAAGCTGTGCTGTGGTGTTTGCGAACGAGACAGTTACGATGGCCGAGTCATATTGTGATGAAACGAATTATAATATTGGTACTGCGTTTGGTTTTGCGTTATTGGCATTTACGTCTTGTATGGGTTCTATGCAAGCGAGAAAGATGAATGGTGTGAAATTGGCGGAGGTAACTTATGTCCAGCCGGTATCTGTCCATGTGCCTATTCCTGAGGACGTGGACGAAGAGATGGCCGTGGTCGAAGAGTATGAGGTGATGGGTACAGACGATGAAGGAACTACGGATGATTGACAAATACAGGATATATATAAAAAACTATAGATCTAATTGTTGTATTTTTGCTTGTAAAATTTTAGCGTAATCTTTTAAAAACTCAGATCTTAATAACAGATCGGACTCTTGCAGGGGTTCTCTGGTCAAAGGGTCTGTACCTTTTGATCTAACCCATTTCAAGATGGATTGTCTGTCGTAGTAGTGGTCATTGACTGGCGTTTTAACGATATCTGTGGTATAGTCGTTTAAAATGCAGCATGTCATCATGTGTGTAATATCTTCCCATTGTGGGTTGTCTTCGTATTTGTCTTCTAGTTTGGACATGATGGCTATGAGTGCTGTGGTGACATTGGCCACGATGGCTTCCAAAATCATATTTGGCACAATGTCTGCGCAGAGTTCAATGGCTCTTTCTGCAAATTTTTGTTGTTTTGTTTGTCTGATCATGAAACGACAAACATTTTGTGACACGGATGTTCGTGTGTCTTTTAAAAGAATTTCAATGTGTGCGATACGTGAATGGGCGCAGGCGTGTTCTAGGGGCAATCTTCGGTTTTTTAGAGGTATATTGGGGTCAAGGCCTTTGTTAAGGCATATTTCTAGGTAGTACGCGGGTGCGGTCATTAGGGATTGCATGTGTGCCCTGGGAACTTCATCTACCCTAGTAATGACCTCTTTGAATAGTGATTTATGTTGTCTGCGTATAGCGGCCGATATGCATGGCGCTTCTAATGTCCTTGCCAATGAAACACATTTTAGCGCAGTGGCTACATGCATTTTCCCGATAATAGCCAACCATTCCTGGACAGATGGCATATATCCGGATTCTAAACATCTTTGTAATGTTGTGGAGTCATTTCTACGTAAAGCTTTTTTGAATCGCATATTAATTAGTTTTTGTTTTTGTTCGATGGCTGCTTGTGATCTTTGAACGATTTGCGGGGGTGCAGGACCTATAGTAATCTGAACTTTGGAATTTGTGGTTGAATCTAATCTTAATTTTTGACTAGTTGGAAGCATGGTTGTAGATTCAGGCCTTGGCCGTTTCATGGGCCCGTGGTCTTGCAAGGGAACTGGACCACCGGTCCGGTCCATTATGATTTGCCCCGTTTGGAGCATTTTTTATTTATATAAAAACCAGGCTTTATATACGTAGAAATTGGTTTCTTCCAAATTAGGGTATGCGTTGTCTCTATCTTTTTTGTGGCTATTCGGATCCAAAAAAAAGAAATCGGATCCTACTTAAAGCACCAATCATAACGAGACAAGGACGAGATGTCCCTGCCCGACTCTGAACATCATTTAGTGCAATATGATTTTCAATACTATATACGAATGGCAGAAGTTGCCAAAATCCTGAAAACCGATCTAGACCGATTTAAAAAGCAAGTGACCAGATATGAATGGAATAAACATCGTTTGGAATGCCAGACGATCGAGTCAGAGTCCTTTATTTCGTGCAAATCAGTTGTAAAATTTTTGCAATGGTATCTGAATAAAACGTTCAGATCTTTGCCCAATGTCCATTCATTTAAACAAGACCTCCAAAAATTCTCTAAAAAAATACCAAAGAGAGCCCTGAGCAGGTCTATGCGTGTTGAAATCGCATACAGGCAAAACTACGCCTGTCGAAGGTGTAAACTCTTTCCCATTCCTCCGAATTTTGAAGTAGATCATATCATAGAATTACAAGACGGTGGTCAAGATATAGCTTCCAATTTACAAGCCTTATGTCCTCAATGTCACCGAGAGAAAACACGGCTAAATCGATTGCGAAAATCATCTATATTTCGAGATGAAGTGACGGCCGATTATGAAAAATACATTCAGCCGGCCGCTGGCATTCAGCCTCCGCCACCAGCAAGAGATGCAGTAGTACCTATGCCCAAAAGGAGACGCCTGGTTACCTCTGATAGTGATACAGAGGAAGAGCTAAAGCCGGTCTTTAGCAAATATTTTCTAAAAAAATAATGTATATAGAAATAAAAATCCTGTAATTAATAATGTTCACGTATTTATGTGTCAATAGTATGTGCAAATGATTATTTTATCGATCGATCCAGGTATTAAAAATTTAGGTTGGGCTTTGTACGATACGAACGCAGGTTCCTTTAAAAGTTTCGGAAGATATAATTTAGTAAAAGATCATCCAAAAGCAAAACATACAAAGTATACTTTTCTAGTCAAATCTTTTATTGATGCGAGCAAGGCAGTTTTTGACATCGCCGACCTGATCTGCATTGAGATTCAGATGACGGCCAAATTTAAGGTCATTGCGGCCGCTTTTGAGTGTTTCTTGTGGGGCAGATCCGTCATGATTTCTCCTCGTTCGATGCGATGCCACTTTAATATCTCTACGGGCAATTACGCTAAAAATAAAAAGGCATCCGTCGAAATTATTCCGTCGTTGTCCATTTCGAGTTCGAATAAACAATGGTTTCAACGTTTTGAGAAGGATAAGCGTGATGACGTCGCCGATGCAATGCTTTTAGCGCTATTTGCCGCCGAAAAACATGGGTCAGATTCCTCGGTTCAACCTCCCAAAAAACGTCGCCGAGTATATAAACCCAAAAGTGATAAGTAAATGTTACAGTATTTCGTGGCCCTCTTTTGTTTTTTGTGGTTTTATCGCGTTTGGATTCGGATGTTTGAGCTCGCCTGCTGCCCCATTAAAGTTGTTTGCAGGATACCGCTGACCCTTTTTAATTTTATAAAGGCAAGATATGCAGATGCCGCCAATATAACCAAAAACCCTAGCATACAAGCTAAGAAGACCTCCTAGGATCCCTATCGTTTCAAAAGGTCCGTCGTCAGAGTGCCATTGGTTCCAGCCATAAGCTACTAAAATGCCGGCACATATAGCTCCACCAATTTGCTGGACTCGAGTAAAAACAAGTTGGAATCTCTTTCGAAGTTCAGGATCCGCATCCCGAAAATCTTCCAAGTCTTCATACGTCAACTTCCTTTGATGCATTCGACGGGCGTACGAAGGATTCAATATAAAAAAGAGATATGTGACAGTCACCGCGGCGGGAATCATGTACAAACGCACGCGACACTCCTCGAAGAATAACAAACCAAAAAATAAAAAAATAGTGAAATAAACACCAGCAGTAAATACAAATCTACGGTTCATAACCAATAGTCAAACTACAAATAAATACTACTGTTTTTAAAGTGTTAATTGGTCTATAATCTCTCTTATTTTATTGGACAAATCTTCTATAGACGCGGAAGTTTTTTGAAATTGACGATAAAAACGTGTAAACCATTCTTGTGTGTGTTTTTCAATGCCAATTGGACTATTTTTATATCGTACAATGCGATACCATCTTGATTCTAGCCCTTCTATCGCCGCCAATCGTGTCTCCTCTTCAGTCAACATGAGCGCCGCTCCTTTTAATGCATCGTCGTCTGTCATATCAAGCGTTTTCAATGTTTTGAGTGCTTTATCTCTAATTCCAGAAGATTGTTTTTTTGCTTGTTCAATGTCTGAGAACCATGCACGGACATCTTTCCGCAATGTTTGACTAGTTTCTTCTGAGAATTCTGCAGAATCTCTTTGTTTGGAAATGAGTTCGTAAATTTGTTTAAGTAACATGTTGTATTGAAATTTTTGTTTTTTGAATTTTGCCATTTCTCTAGCAAGAAAGGATAATTTTTCATAATTTTCAATTTCTGGCGGTGACCTTTTTTGTCGTTTTTTGGGAGGCATGCATGCTTTGCAAACCGACTCCTATATAGACGATGACACAACTTCGCGTTTTGGCTCTGAAACGCCCGATACTAATTTCAAACAGGCCAGTGGAATAAGATCAAAAAAGTTGCACAGCAGCATCAACTTCCATAAATTTGTGAAATTGGTGCCCGTCACGCCAAACATAGTCGTGAATAATGAACCCCACTCTGAAGAGATCACATCTCCAAAATTTGTAATCGACATTAATAAAGCGTACAATGTCCCCTCCACACCTACAGGACACACGCGTGCCCCAAGGACCACCATAGGCATCGATATGAACTGACCCACGAGCGTAATAACCACTCGTTCCATGGCCGCAAACACGAAATCAGGAATACCCATGGAACGATTTACATGCAAGACCAAAAGTAAGAGTGTATTTTCCAGAAGAAATGCCGCAAACAATGCCCAACCAAATATCTTTGGAAAGGACACCTCTCGAAGCCATTTTTTGTAGACGTATGTACCAGTGATCGATACAATATAGCCCATGACATCCAAAGCACCAAACTCATTCGGCGTGAATTTGAGTTCGCGTTCGTAGAAAAATGTCATGGCTTGTCCATAACCAGGCGTCGCACAAATCATAAAAATAAACAAGGCTGGTTTCCAGATAGCCGGCATGCGAACAGCCGTCCACATCTTGGCACTCGTTTCGCGCCAATCCGTACGAGTATTGCTTGGACTGTCTGGAATGCACCAAGACACATAAGCAATACACAGAGGGACCATTGAATTTATTAAAAAGACTTGCACAGAACCTAGCCAATCGTACGCGAGGGCGCCCAGTCCAGAAGCCAAGAGTCCACCGGTAAAACGCATCATCCACGCATACGATTGTATAATACCCTTGTTCTTCTCTTCTTCATCACGTGCTACCTCCACCAGCAGCGAATCCGCCATCACATCCGCGAAACAAAGACCTGCAGAGGAAATAGTCATCACTAGTGTAATCGTAAATTCGTCATGAGGTACAAACGGTAAAATGATCCACATGAAACAACAAACAAATGACATAATCACCATATAAGGACGTCTCCTAAGACCGCCAATCGGATAAGAATCGGAAATAAAACCATATACGGGCTTCATACACCATGGAATGGCCGTCACGCCCATGATTGCCGCCATTTGCGCGGGTGTTACCTTGACGTCATCCATCATCCAAAATCGCATGGCAACGGACGGAAATTGGAAACAAAACCCCAACAAAAGATAAAAGAGCAATAGAGGCAAATGTTTCATACTAATATCATTCATGAAAAAGGAAATACATTATTTTTGGTTTATTCTACGGATTTAATTTTCATTTTCGTCTCGGCATGAATCGGCCGTCGGGGTCCAGAATACAAAAGTTGACGCATCTTTAGGTTTAAACGTAATTTTATCTGGAGCCGTTCCCTCAAAATACAATGCTAATTGCATTGTAGGGAAATGTTGACATCTGTTTGGGTCCCAACTAACACAATCTGTTTTGGAATTCCAAGTCTGATGACCATTGCCAAATTCGTCCATTTCGATCTCGTGCGTAAACACACTATAATGAATATTGGAGAGGATGGCATTCTCTACATCATCTAACGTAACACCGGCTGTATCGGGCACGAAATTGGGGTCTGCTGCGTTTTTTTCGTTTTTATTGCGACGGTTGAGATCGACGTCTTTAAACCATCCGATAATAGGTTGTACATCTTCCGACATTTCCGACTTTCCGCCCTCGTTTAAAAACCACATGAAACCTACAGCACCACCTTTCGCCAAAGTAGAATCGGATGACTTTTCAGGTTTAAAAGGGATATTACGAGCTTCTTGCAATGGAAATAAATGTTGATGGAGGAATTGTGGCGTGGCGGTTGCTCCGTTGCCCGGAGAACCTGTTCTAGAATGTTCTTCACAATAGTATGACTTTATATCATGCGTTAGACGGCCTAACAGGGCATCAATATCATCAAATTGTTGCCTGTAAGATCTCGTTAATTTGTCTGGCATCTCGGGTTCAGCCGCCGTTGCGCCAATGAGGCCGATAAGTGCAAGTGTACATTTATACATTTTGTTGTTATGACATTATCTTTTATACTGGTCTTTTGATGTTTTTGTCTGGGTCATCAGGGCTTCTTTTGTCCATGCTATTTCCGCACCCCTTTTGTACCAAATGGTGCCGGTCTTTTCGCATTTGACTTGGACAATTTCGAGTGGAGCTTTGGGTTCACTGAACGAATATTGACTAAACATTTAAGATACAAATACTCAACTTTATATAGGTACATATGGTCCAGGTCCGCGGGTCCAATGTATTTAAGGTTATATTGTCAGATTATGGAATGCCCTCATTTGAATGTCCGATATGTTATCAAAATCGCAGGGCTAAAATGACACTAGAATGTAACCATGTTTTATGCAAAGAATGTTGGAAGAAATGGTCTAAAAGAGAACAGTTTTATTGCGAACACATGGTCCCGGTATGTCCTACGTGCCGTCATCCACAGGGATTACACCGGCAACCACCAACGGATTATCGCGTGCTTGTTCTGCTGGTCCTTGTGTTTCTGTGGATTTGGCAGAAGAACGAGCAGATAAAGAGTGCCACGCCTGCATGAAATTTTCTGAAGGTCTTTTCACCCTCTTACTTTCTCTAATTCCACCGTCATAAGGGCTTCCGGGCAGGGGCAATTGCAAAGGCTCTACATACTCCATTTCTGGCCCCTTTACAATATACGGCTCCCAGGCATATGCCGCCGCCAAACATCGTCTCGACGCCAAATTTGGCGAGATCTTTCTGGGACCCCCTGATTGCGAATCAATATAATATAGTTCTTGTTCATCGCCCGCTTCTTCGGGCCGTAGACATGTAAAGTGTCTGTTCATGGGTTGATGTACGATCATTCCGCGAAAGTCATTGTCCTGTAATAATTCTGCAATAGGGGGGCCGACCCATTCGCGCTCATTTTTGGAAGAGATAGCCGGCTCTACTGTATAACCATGCCGCACCAACGTTTGGAGGACTGCCTCTACACTCCAATCGCCGCCAAACGATTCGTGATTATGTATATGATCTCCGGTTTTATCATGTATGTCTTTGCAAGTGTCGTGCATATCTTGATTTGTAATCTTTGCGCTTTTGAACATGTTTTGGATGGCATGCAAGCCACACTGGTTCGTTTTTTGGCGAACGAAAAACATGTTCTGGCCTTTTATGGCCATACTTAAATACAAAAAAATATATGTTTATCTTATTTTCAAAAGTTTATTTGTTGAGTACTACCATCCGTGTATTTGATTATAATATACAAAGGCGAGGGGCTAAAAAAACGCTTGGGTTCTCCCAAAAACACAAATGCAATGGTCTTGTCCGAGTGGTGGACACCGCTGGCGGTCAAAGTAAAGCGGATTTCCGGTAACCCAACTATATAAAACTGGCCGTCGCTCTTTTCTACAGCGAGAACTAATTTCTCAAAATAAGACGTTTCCATTTTTTCACCGTTTTCCAGGCGCCAATACGGCACAATGGTCTCGTTTTCTAATTTATAACAGATCACATTGCCGTTTTTGGGTCTACCAACTATGAATAATACGCCCGCATCATCGCGGCGACACAGACGTCGGATCTCTGGCATGTTTTCGATCAAGGACATTCGTAAATACAGTGAACGTTAAATACCATCTTCCTCAAAATCGTGATGAACTTCCTTCCAGATCGGAAAGTTGGCCACTCCATAGCACCGACGTTTAAGTTTATTTACTTTCGACTGCATAACATCAAATGGCACATTTTTCAGCCGGAAATTCTCCAACACTTCCAAACACAAATTCCAAAAAGAACGATTAAACGGAATCCGCCACATACGTGTCAGCAACGGTGTCCAAACCACGAAAAGCGTCTCAGAAGTCTTTTGGGCCGCCATCTCCATATGAATCTGGATCATATAATATGCGGCGGGCGTTTTCCACTTTTTTTCGAGCATAGCACGCATTTCTTGATGGGATTTGCCAATGCCGCCTCCAGGGCATTTGATTTCAACGTTGGCGTGCCATGCCACGTCTTCTGGACGCAAATTCTCTTTGGAAACGCGCTCTTCGGACCCAGACTTGAGGACAATGAGCGAACCGTCCGGACTCGAAGCATAGATCTCGTTGATAGGGATCTGAGGACATTCGAAAAAGTGCGCACCAGGTATATTGTCTACGATGACTTGGACGGCCGTGTCTTCATGTTTGGTGCCCCATGCCATTCTACTGCGCGCAACGGCGTCAAAATTTTCAACGGTATCCCCAAACCATTTTTCGAGAATTTCGTCCCAATCCGATTCTTGTTTAAAGTTGAAATAGAGATCTCCGGGTTTGCTGCCGGTAATTCTGCCCTTTCGTCCGTCGAGCCATTCTTGGGTGCCTTGTTCGGGCATAGATAATCCTTGATCCGACAATGAATATATTCTACTCATATTATATATTTAAGTGATGACCTTATTATTATACAAGATAAATGGACCCGTCATATTCCTTACGTATTCCACAAAAGGAGGTTCCAAAAACAAGACGTCGAAAGCGAAAGGTGATCCAAATTCCGACTCAGATGACAAGTTCCTACAAGTATCGTTGTTATCAGTGTTCGGCGGACGTCTATTTTTTGCCGGGACATGAGCTTGTATGTGCGACCTGTGCATCGCGGATCGTTGAAAAGGTCCGGCTTGTCGCCCAAAAGCGTATCATCGCCGCAAGATAGTTTTTGACACTATTTCTGGCCCCCTTTTTTTGACAAAGATGTTTAAATTTTTAGTGGGTATGGCTGCTGGATGGACTGCCGCGCGAACGATCGACCCCAAGATAGAATCTCCCTGGAAACCGCCGACCTATGAGGAATGTATTGTATTGGGACATAAGGCGAAGAAAGCGTTTGAACATATTACTGAAAAATTAGAGGAAGCCGCCAAAGAGGAAGAATCCGATACTAAAGATAAATAAAGATATATAAACTATCGTTATTGTAAATAAAATGTCTAAGAAAGATTTGCCTAGTTATATGGTAATGTTTGGTGCGTGTGTTTGTATTATTTTGTTGGTGGCTGCTCGACATCATCCGCCGTCTCGGCAAAAGATCAAAGAGATCTGGCATGGCCGCGTGTACTGGCTTGATGACAATACAACTTTAACGCCAAATCTGCGTTCTGGTTTGTCAGTAAATGAAACGGTGAAGGAATCGAAAGAGTTGAGACCCGAAACTTTCCAAAAAATAGAGTCACAAAGACTCTCGATAGATAATACAACTTTAACAGGGAAAATGCGTTCTGTTGCGCCCATGGATGAAACGGTGAAGGAAGTGAAAGAGTTAAGACCTGAAACTTTCCAAAAAATAGAGACACAAAGTTTGCATGCCAAAAAAAACAAGTTGGACGGAATAACGAAAGAAAAATTATGGAGAACTGGATACAAAGCAAACGTGTTACTCCATTGTCATAAAGACGGCGAAAAATTCGACAAAACGATCCGAGATTTGGTCCCGACTACTGATAAACTATTTGTCATTGGCAACGGGCCTTCTTCACAAAATATCGAAACGTATTTGGATGATTACGATAAGGTTGTCCGTTTTAATATGGCACCGCTTGGTGTGCACGGGGTCGGCACGCGTACAGACATTCATGTGGTCAATATCAAAAATACGACTTTTCACGGGCCTTTGGTTATCTTTATGGAGTGCGCATACCGTCGAAGAGATATTTCTGCGCGAACGAAACCGGGCCAAACATTCTGTCGAGTCGATAAAATGGACGAATTGTGCAAGCGCGACCCAAGCCGTGGTTTTTTATTTTTGTCTATCGCGCGCACCGCATCGACAGTGGTTTCTGGGTTTGACCAATTGCGAAATGATGGAGTCAATCACTATTATGAAAAAACAACTAAAATGTGGCACGGCATGAACGCTGAGCATGACATTATTACAAAAGGCAAGTGGCCTGTCATAATAGCCGACGAAACGTTTAAGGAAGTGAAAGCTGCCGCGAAACGTAAAATGCTCATGATGATCACCACACACGATCGAAAAGGTTATTTGGAAACTTTATCTCAGTGGCTCAAACTAGATCCAGCGTATATCGCCGGAAAATTTGATTTAATCGTGAATGATGATGCTTCCACGCAATACGGCGAATACGAATTACGAAAATGGTTTCCAAATGCCTCCATCAATATAAGACAAAAACGTTTAAAAGCAGGACTCCAGAATCGTTTATCGGTTCAACGTTTTGTAGACTCAAACTATGATATAATGATAAACCTTGACAGCGACTCTATTTTGGATCCTTCTTGGTACGATTTCATTATGGAAAACATGCCAGAGTCCGGGTTTGCAACTTTATATCATTCTTCGGCGAGTTGGCATAAAACTCTTCATTGCAAAGATGGCGTATGGTGCCACAAAAGTTCGACGGGAGCATTAGCCATGGTATTCCTTAAAAAAATGGCCCGCAAAATGCTAAAGGAACATAAACGCTCTAATGAAGCGTTTGATTGGGGCGTAATCGACTGGCTTAAGAGAGAAAACATACCCATTCGAGCTCCTAAGAAGAGTTTGGTATTGCATTATGGCTATTACGGTCAAAACAATAGCCCAAAACATATGCACGAACTAGCAGATGGATTTAATATGAAATCTATTGATATTTCGGTACGTCCTTGTATTGATTGGTGGATGAAAGCAAATAATCCGAACGATTTTTGTCCTCTGGAAGTTGACCGAGACAGTCCAGAGGTTGATGATACATTAAACTCCAAATCAGCTAAGTTAACATGTGCGTTTGTAGCAAATAATCCAAAATTTCCAAAGAATGTCGCAGACGAGATTGACTCGCATGATATTGTAATGCGTTATAATAATTATTGGGCCAAAAATTTTTGGCCCAATGCCAAGAAAATATGGGGCCAAAAAGTAACCCATGTCATTATGAATGACATGGGAATTGGTGAAATTGATCCAGAAGTGAAAACTACAACGTGTTGGATTCGACGAGAAGATTGGTTGGACGTATCTATGTTTAACCCAAAAATACACCTGCCGTTGTCTGATGTGAAACGGAACATGAAAGAGTTCGGATGTAAACGAATTACGAAAGAAATGTTTGACAAAGCTTCTTCATGGATACGAAAATACGAGAAAAACAAAAATTGGTCTAGACAGAACAGTCCTATTTCGCCAACAACCGGGTTCTTTGGCGTATTTTTGCTTGAGAAAGAATGTGCCAAAATGGACTTTTACGGATTCTCTGGGGATCCCGGTACTTGGGCCAATCATAGGTATGATACCGAACATGACATCATTCAAAACCGTCTTGAGGAAACTTCCAAAACGAATACAAAACCGCGTCATATATACATTGATTTGGGAGCCAATTGGTGCAACACCCTAGATTTATATAAAGATCTAGACTTGAACATGGATGATGAGGCTTGGGAAATATACGCGTTTGAAGCATCGCCTTTCTTACAACGATATGTCAATGACTATACGGATTATAAAAATGGAATAAGGGAAGAGCCGATTATTAATGTACCAAGATCTGGTTCGTCATACGATTTGGCATCATATGGTCCAAAATACGGTTGCAGGGGGTCCATAAGCAGCGTAAAAGATTGTATATATTCTAAAATTGGACCAGAGTTGAAAAAGCTGAAGCCCGATCCGTTTTTTGATAATAATACGGAATTAATCAATAGTAGAAAGTCTTTGGCGGCCAAAACGCCAATAAAGACTCGATACGTACATATTCCTGCCGCTGCCGGAAATCGAGATGGAAGTTTTCAAGTCTGGGGCGACGAAAAGTCTCAGTTGATAGGAGGTGTCACGTCTGTCAACGTAGGAAAATGGCGAGCGTACACCGTTCCTGTGGTTGATGTAGTTACGTGGATGCGAACATACTTTTCAAAAGATGATTTCATTGTCTTGAAGATGGACATCGAAGGTGCAGAATTCCCAATCTTAAACGAAATGCTTAACAATAATGATATTCAGAATATAAATTACTTAATAATGGAGTGTCATACCAAGGGTGGAAATTGTAATACGTTGCGAAAACGTTTACAACGCGTGAAAGGATTGGTTATAATGGAAGAAGGAAAGGATTACAAATTACACAGTTATAAAAATTTTGACAAAAAATAATTTGAATTTATATATCAACGAAATATTTTTGTTTATCTATCTCATTTGATTTCACGAAATCTAGGAAATTCATAAAATGTTCACTCGTGTTACCATTTCCGAACTCAATAGAGGTCTCAAAACGAGGCATTTGTTTCATTTGCGAAAGCGAGTGTACATTAAAGACTCTGTAGTCTTCCATATTAATAATTGAGTCTGATTTCACTGACCGTCTTTTTTGCCTCGTTCCAATATTGAAAGAAGGAATTCCTAATACTGGAGTTTCCCGCACTCCAACAGATGAATTCCCTATAATTCCATGGGAATGTTTTAATAAACCGACAAACATATCAAAACGCATTGACGGCAACAAACGAAACCTTGGATTGTCGCGAAATCTTTCATACTCCTTATCAATGTATTCATGGTTTAAATCGTTATTGCTTTTTATGACAACAAAGTTTTCATTTGAAGCAATGCATGTATCCACCAAATGTTTGATTTCGCTTGGGTTGAAATGGATAGTTATCGGGTGATATGCAAGAACAAAATAATTTTGGTCGAAAGGTATATCATATCTTGTGCGGATATCTTCATATCTCACATTATTTGACCTCAAATTATTTATTTCTGGCGAGCCCACTACAAATATTCGCTTCGTATTTTCGCCCATCTGTATTAGGCGTTGTTTTGAACGCTCGTTGCTAACCAAATGCAAGTGGGACAATTTTGTAATGGCGTGTCTCAGTGATTCGTCCACTGTTCCAGAGAGCTCGCCTCCTTCCACATGACACACATTCACATTTCTTAACATCGCAATGGAGCAACATGCCAAACTTTCTTGTCTGTCGCCATGTACAAAGATAGTTTCGACGTCATCCGGCAACCATTCGTCGAATTCTCTACATGTCACATGGAAAGACTGAGACATTCGAGAAGCTTCGTTGTGTGCATAACATAGTTTTGCCCGCGTACCTGCAAATGCTTTGAGTATTTCAAGATGTGTAGATCCATATTCCTTTTGCAAATGCATGCCCGATATCCATATGTATATACCGTATTCAGTTTCGAGTGCTTTCTGTATGAGAGGGTACATTTTTGAGAAATCTGCACGAGTGCAAGTCACAAAGCAGAGATATTTCCCCTCTGGTTGTGTTAGTTTTGGAGCAGAAGCTTGAAGATCGGAATGATTGACATTTTCGTATTGTTCCACGTCTTTGACCAATGTACCAAATATAGAGCTATGCAGCGGAACTTGTTCATCTGATTTAAAATGCACCTTTGCTAGCACAGAGTCCAGTGTTATTTCATCGCCGGCTTTGAACGATTCCTTATACACTAAGCATTTTCCAAGTTTGTTCATGCATGCCGCTTCAGAAGGTTGTACACATTTGACTCCATCGCCCATCGCATTATCTATCCGACGTATATCAGAGACCAATTTGCTTAATTCCTCCATATCTAATGACGCTATGTGGTCAGAACCTTTCATAGTTTTATCAAGGGTAACATGGCGTTCCACTACTTCGCATCCCATTGCCACTGCGGCCAAAGTTAACGGTAATCCTTGGTCGTGACCCGAAAACCCAATCTTTATGTTTGGGAACAACCTGCGATAGGTGTGAATCACACTTAAATTGGCGTCAGAATCAGGCAACGGATATGACGATGTGCAATGTAGCAGAGTAAGATCTTGATTGTATTTCAAGACACATTCTACAGATTTTTGAACCATGGGTAAATTTGCCATGCCAGTTGAAAGAACAATTGGCCGACCCAATTTCGCAACATGCGCAATCAAATTCAAATTGCCAATGTCACCAGAACCTATCTTGAAAAATGGCACGCCAATCTTGTGCAAAAAGTCAAAAGAAGGTTTATCCTGACCACTAGCCGTGAATGTTATGCCCAATCCTTTTGAAAATTCTTGTAATTGAACAAATTCGTCTTCCGTGAGTTCGAGAGCTTTTCGATGCTCACCATATGTTGCACCGAAAGAATTTTTAGATTCATACGGGCGGTTTAAAACGGCTTCTGTGAATCTTCCACGTATTCCCATATCTTGTTTCTGTAATTTGACAACATCTACGCCTGCATTCTTACAACCGACAATTAATTCTTTGGCAATACTTATATTCCCCTGGTGATTGTAACCAATTTCTGCAATAACTGTCGTATATTTTGCTTTGTGAGTTACTTTTTCTCTCATAAGTTGTGCACCGACATGATTATAATATCCGTCTGTGATATGAATTCCTGCGGACTTTAAGTATTTCACAACATGTTCATGTTTTGTAATGAACCCAGAAACGTAGATATCATCTAGACATAACATCTTACGTATTTTACACATCTCGTCTGTCAATAGCACGTGATCAAAATTCCTGTTTTCTGAACAGTACACAGTTTCCAAGTGTTGTGCGAGCTCCGCATTTTTCACAATACCGCCGTTCATATACAGGCCAGTTGCAATGCCGGTACCGAACACGAATAATGCTATATTCTTTGTCTGGAGCCCCAATGTTTCGACAAGACCAGAAACAGCGCAATCGCCATCGTTCTGCACATTTATGATTTTTCCATGAATATGTTTTGGAATGACAGTACCTTTCCAATTAGGAATGACATCGGTAGCTTCTGCGACTACATAATGGCCAGATTCTTCAATGATCTGACCACCGGTACATATATTCACACTTCTTTCGCTCAACGTCTTCGCTACACCCAAAACGAAATCTCTTAAGGAATTCTTTGAATGGCAATGATCACGTGTATGCCATTTTTGCTCTCCTAATTTACTTTGTAGACGAATGTAAGTTCCGCCAATATCAAATGTAGCTGGCGTACTATCATCTGAAATTAACATTTCCGCTTTTCTGAAATCGTCTTCGTTGTCAATATCACATACTTCATGAGGCAATTCCATGGTGATACATGGTAAAGTAGGTATGTTAGACGTTTCACGAAAGTCAGACGCGTGGACAATGTAGATGCTTCCGTCTTCTTTGAATGTTTCACTGTCTTGGCGACGTTTACGACTTGAATATAATGGGTTGTTATTTTCATACAAGAATGCATGTGTTTTCGTTACAGATACGACTCCCTTGCCTTCTGAAGATTTTGAAACAGCATTGCAAATGTCATTTGCAGTTGTAAGTGGAGAAGTCGCCTGCAAAATTACAATCAAGGATGCTTCTGGGCGATGTTCAATGAATTCTTTAAGAACCTCGGAGGTTGGTGAAGTATCAGACGCGGACGCATCTGAGCGCATATGAACTTTCACGCCTTCTGGCGCTAAAGAAGCGTAGTGTTCACTGTCGGTAGATATCCATACTTCATCGATAGATTCACTCAAGAGTGCTTGTCCCGCAACGTGATGAAACAAGGGTACACCGTTCAGTGGTTTTATATTTTTGTGTGGTACTGATTTGGAGCCACTTCGAATCGGAATGAACGCAACTCTCATTTCTTTTAAAACCTAATCGATCATATATAGCCAAGACTGAATACCAAAATCAAATCCAAGAGTAAGATTAAATGACATATGTATAGATTAATACATTTAATTATTTAAAGTGTATCAAATATGAACAGAGAACATGAGTTCCGATCCAGACAGTATGAATCTTGAGCTGCTTACCACTATTTCAAAATCAAAAGTTTCATCTTTAAAGAATGGATTAAATTTTGTTAACTTTAAACCGTTGAATCAACGTCAATGTTCACGTTTAATCATTCATGTGCGGTCTATGGAAACTGAAGATCCTGAACCAAGGACCCCGGAAGATGTTCAACATAATGGTAAAGTTTACACCGCTTGTTTGAACATTTGCAAACACAAAGGTGGAACGTTTGTTCAAGACATAGAAGATTTGACTGGTAAAACCGTAAAATGTAATTTCCACGGTTGGAAATTAAATATGGAAACATTGAAATATAGTCAATCCGACAGATTAAATCAAGAAAAGCTCCCTGTTATATTGAACGACAACGGTGACTTAAACATTTACCGTGCAGTGTTGTGTCATCCTTGGGACAAAGATGTTCCAAGAGTTAAATTGCCTTTAGAGGATAAAGAATGCACTGTTACATATTGGTCGCACGCCTGTATCAACATAAAATGCGGATCAAAAAATATTTGGACAGATCCTTGGTTGACAGGTCCGGCTTTTATGCAAGGTTGGTGGACGTACCACGAAGTTCCCGAATATGTATATCAAAAAATTGCAGAATCTGACGCAATATATATAAGTCATTCTCATGAAGACCATTTGAACTGGCCAACTCTGTTGAAAATAGCAGAGATCAACAAAAATGTGCCAATATACGTTGCAAATCTTTCGAATGCTGTTTTTCCAGAAATAGAAAAGATGTCAGGCAAACCAAGTCATGAGTTACTCACCAATATAAACATTGTTGACATTGGCACTTGGGTTTATATTGATGAGAATACAAGATTCATGATATTGGCAGATGTCATTTTCCCAGCTCTTGACACTTGTATGCTTTTAGAATATAAGGGCCATCGCATACTCAATACGGTAGACTGTTGTAGTCCAAACAACAGCATATTGCCCAAAGATTGCGATGTATTACTCACCGAGTTTGCTGGCGGTGCTTCTGGGTTTCCCCATATGTTTGAAGGTGGAATTTTCACAGAGTCATACATCGAAAAATTCATTCAAAAAGAACGTAAAAAACTCAAACTTCGTATGTGTAATCTTGCAAAATTATGCAATGCGAAACAGCATATACCATTTGCAGGGTACTTCATTGAGGCGCATCCCTCAGACTGGCGATGCAAAAAGATTAACATAAAGAATTCGGCACAATCTGTTTCAGATGCTGTCATCAAACACACTTCTGGAAAGACACTCTCAAGACCATTGAATAGTGGTCAAAGTTATGACCTAAACTCTCGTATGTTCTCAAAATCCTGGGACGGAAAAGTTAGAACGAAATGGGAATTCGAAAAGTATGACAACTTGGTGACGTCTGAAATAGCCGGAAAGAATTATTTGGGGAGCTATGAAGCGTTCAAGATCTATTTTAATTGGGTTGGTTTCAAAAACTATGACATGATTTTGTCCATATACGAAGTTGACAAAGACTTTAAGCCAATCCACAAGACCCCTTTTATTGTTGATTTCTTAGACTTGACGTATCCATCTCTTAGCACTGTAAGGAAGGGTGCCCAACTCGTCACTCACAAAATTAGACGTGATAAATGGCACTACACCATGTTAACTGGGCAAAATTGGGACAAAATTTATATTGGATTCCAAATGATGATCTCACGCAAACCTAATGTTTATCATATGACATTCTGGGATGCAATGATCAGTGTTGAAGACAAAAAACAACGCCCCGATTTCACATCTCTTCATGGTGCAAAATTAACATATCCAGACACACCTAAAGATACACACGCCTTAAAAGCGCTCACTAAAATGTACATGGCCGTTTGGATAATTGTATTAGCTTTAGTTTTACGCAACTACTTGGCCTAGTTGTATCATAAAAATCCTAGATTCTATCAATATTATAGACTATATGATACAGTCTAATCATCAACAAAATGAACATCTACGTAGACATTGATGAAACTATCTGCACCAAATCGCCCGACAACAACTACGCCCTAGCGGAACCCATTCCTGAGCGCATTGCCAAAGTAAACGCGCTCTATGACAAAGGCCATAAAATCACTTACTGGACGGCACGTGGTACAAAAACGGGCATCCAATGGTTTCACGTCACTCAAGAACAACTGAGAAAATGGGGGTGTAAATATCACGAATTGCGAATGAATAAACCCGCCTACGATCTTATGATTTGTGATAAAACACGACATCCAGAGACCGAAAACTGGAACGTAGTATAATTAAATTCTTAATAAAAATAATGTTCCTTGTTTTATTAACACTTATAGTCAATACTGCCGGCGCTATATTTGTTCAATATAGTTGGCGGCTAACACATTGGGATCCACCCACTGTATTGGCCATTGCCGAATCTATCAAATGTATCCTCGCATATGCACTATGGAAACGCTCTGGAAGTAGATTCGACAGCAATAGACTCTTATATTTTGCAGCTCCTGGCCTCCTTTATAGTATATTGAATATTGCGAATGGATATGCATTCAAATACCTGCCGGTACATCTGATTGTGACAGTGGCAAATCTTAAAATATTATGGGTTATGATCCTTTCCAGAATCTATTTACATAAAACATTTTCTAAAAAACAATACTATGCCGCCGCCGTGATCATCGTCGGTCTTGTGGTCATTACCACAAAATCCACCACCAATAGACAAGACAAAGTTATGGTGGCAGTCATTTATGGTCTATTTGCGTCTATTATTTCTTCAATGGCTGGAACTTTATGCGAATATGTATATACAAAATCACCTGAAGAAAACATACACGCACAAAATATCAAATTATATGCTTTTGGAACCATTTTCAATACGTTGATACTTTTCCTAAAAGGAGGGCCTCACAGGATCGAACACTGGTCCGTTTACATCCTTATCATATACTATGCGCTCTCTGGAATCGTTATCTCTTTCGTAATGAAATCTTTGGGCAATGTCGTTCGAAATTTATTAGGGGCGCTTACACTCATTTCCATCTCCATATGCTCTTACTTTATTCTTGGCAATAATCTGACTATTCAGTTTGTCATAGGCGGGACAATCGTTATCATAGGTATGATAATATACAATTTAAGCAATACTACCGAACAAATCTCAGACACTACCGAACAAATCTCAGACGAACAGATAGACATTGAAAATCAAAAGGTAGGCAAAAAATTAAATAGTTAATGTACCTCCATTATTTTACCAACACCTTTACTTTTAGACTCCCGAAACACAAAATGATCACCCTTCAGAACAAACACCGGCACACTAAAACGCATCTTCACCTTGGCATAATCTCCAGAACGAATCACCTCCTTATTCATTTCCACAATTTCCGCCGCTCTCTTGACAGTTCGACAATGAACAACGGGCTTGTATCCAACCTTAATCGTTGTCGCATGATGCAATATAAAAATTCGAGCCGTAATCTCTTGAACAGCCGCAATCTCCGGATCCGTTGTTAAGACCATTCCCTTTGAAATGTGTTTACGTCTCAGGCCTTTACAATGCAGCGCACATGTCCCGTACTGGCCCGCTTCGATAACACCAGAGTCAGTATCCTCCGTAAATATAGATTTAACGCGAACTGGCCTAAAATCACCCCTCTTAAACGGCCCAAGCCATGCCATTGTACTTGCAGGCATATTGCCTTGAATGCAGACACCGCCAACCACAATACCAATGCCATGGACATGGAAAATAGACTCAAGTTGTATAGAACACGCCGCTTCGTGGTCATAACAACGCCATATAGGCAACTTGTCGAAAAAAGTACGGAAAATATCAAACCCTTCTTCTGTGACACACGACAAATTTATCATAGGGACCATCGCCCTACTGACCGTCCCTGTCACAATTCCTTCAGATATATCAGTGTTCGTAACTCTGTAACATCGCCTTTGGTGCTTCTTAGCCATTTGCTTACATTTGTAGATGGTATCCTTCAGAATCTTTTTTGGCGTGAGATCTATTTTCGTGATGACGATGATAATAGGCAGATTCATGACGGCAGCACATTTGAAGTGTTCGCGTGTACTATGTTGGACGCCACGATTCGCCGCCACTACAATAAAGACATAATCGCACATTAGGCCTGTTAGGCCTGATATCGTTGTCTTAAAATACTTTTCATGACCAGGAAGGTCGCCGATGACGACGTGTCTCTCGCCAATTTTCCCTTCACGAATTGTCACCGACGATGTGCGGCCCGATTCTTTTTCATGCTGGTGTGTAAAAAGGGTGGCCCTCGCGGCGCCATTTCCGTCGTCTTTCTCCCCGAACAGACAAGCGGTGAAAGTAGACTTGCCGGCATCCACATTTCCACCAGTGGCGATTCTCAGAGACATTTTACAATAGAAATTAGACAGAAAAATAAAAAACACATAAGAACAAAGTTTTTTATATTTTATTTAAATCCTATCGGGCGCAACGGATTTCTATTATATCTAGGATTCATTCGCCATAAATGTTCTTAATATGTATGAGTACAGCTATTATTAGTTTGTTATGGTCTGTGCAACTTTTTGTAGTGATGCCGCCGACAGCAGTCACATTTTGGTTAAACATAGTAATGTGTGTACAATGGCCATGTTTGTGTTATGTATTTTGTCAAAAACAGTTGTCAACCAATAGGCGCTCTCCATTATTAGAATTCTTAATACAAGTTTAAAATTAATATTTTCTGATAAAATAATAAATCAATAGCTTCTGACCTTGCACTGGAACGCCGTGATCAATGATCCGATCTAGTCGCCACCCCCTTTCCCACCGAAGATCCAACATTCGCCGGATCTCCCCCTTATCACCATTCACGAGTACAAGTTCCGTTGGCGAAGAATTATCAGAACCTTGAGAAGACATAGTTTGTAAATAATCCAGAGTCATAAAATAAAAAACGCATATGTTTCATTTATGAGTTATCAGGACCGTATAGATCCAGAGTAACAGACAACACGCCTGGCCAGCCATGGGTCACCGTTTGATTATAAACAGAATACTTGTGACCATTAGGCGTGTATTCGTGCGCACACGGGTTTGAAATGTTTGCCGCTTTTGTCAAATTGGACTCAAATATATGATAAATATTGTATTTATTTGGTTCGAGACAAGTCTCACCACAAAAGGGCGGATGGCCAAATCCGTGATCTACCGATATATACTTGTAAAATGGGGGAACGCATGTCGCACAACAAGGTTTTAGTACATGGCCGTGGCAAATGTGAGCCTCTGGGCATTTTACACTCGTTTCGTTGTAACCGCGAAGATTTCCTGCGGAAACGACGGCAATCAAACCTAGAGTATAGAACGAAATCATGTCTCTGTTATATTCTTTTAAATATAATTAAAAATAACATATTCTTTAACTTATTTTATTATTTTTTCGTTGACCAAAATTTTGGTCATTTTTAAAGGCAGTCTCGACAGTGTTATTTTTTGTAACTATAAATGCAATCAGACATAAAAAATAATGTTGCGGACATTTATTTTTGCGGAACCTCGGACACCACTCAAAGAATGGGAAGTAAGTTTATTGCAAGACATTTATGACTATTGGCCGCGGCCGGGAATTGATCCACATTGGACCAAACCTGCAAAAAATATGAATGATGAAACAGCCGACCGTATAATATATCGTATGGAACGAGCTATCAGGGTCCATGAAAGGTACCCCATGCTTCCAAAGAAACACGAGGTCTATGCCTACGCCGACTGGATACCAATCATAAAAGCAGTCTACAAAAAGAAAAAGAAAGGCCCCATCACACAATTGCAATGGGATAAGCGACAATGGAAAACATTAGACACAATGGCAGACCATCAACAGATCAAAGACTTAAAAAGATGGATTCAAAAGCACCCCGATTATAACATCAACACACCCGATCGAAATGGAATCAATATCCTCGAACGCCAAGCTAAAAGGCAAAATAATCAAGTTGTGGCAACTCTACTAGATATTCCATCGATCATCGTAACTGAAAAGGCTATTGCGGATATCAACGACAATGCACTCAAGAATAAAATGATACGAATAAATCTTATGAGAGAATACAAAAATGCTTCACAATCGGTATCCACATCGAATGAATCAAATATAGAAGTTAAAGAAGAATGTGGCCATTATTCTATAAATCAGGGACAAGTTGGAATATGTTACATTGTCTCTGTGATCACATTGTTTCGAAACGAACGCACTATTTTAAAATGGCTAAAGTCGGAAGAAAGACTAGGGCCATTGCCGGAACTAGTCGAAATGCTCGACACTGACTATTCTGGATTTGATTTCACCAAGAAATGTCCCAACTTGCCGATAAGTATGCGGCGGGCTGTGACAAACAATAGAACATTACGAGGGTCTTTGAAAAAAAACGGCGGCAATGCATATGCCATCCTTTTGTACATCATGAATATTATTGACATTTGGACAGAGCTTTCAGTCTATACGCATGTGGTAACCGTTAAACCAGCAAAGATACCAACGGTTCGCATAATGGAGTTTGAAAGGTCCTTTGAATTGGGAGACAATCAGATAGGATATCTTGACATTACGTGTGATTTCGAATTTAGTGAATATTCATTGAACTCGCTTGATTTCGTTTTATCAGCTCCTTTAAAAGGATTCATTATGCGATTGTGGAACCCGACGGACAAGTTTAACCACGTTATAGCTGGTTGTATATGTGATGACGAACTTCATATTTGCAATTCATGGGGGAAGGGTTGTCAAACGAATGTCGGCGAAGTTGTGAGCGATTTAACTAACAATGGGACTCGGAAACTGTGGATAGTGCATATGGGGTGTTTATTCACGAAAAGTGTTTTAAGTTCAGGGCTCTAAAAAATCAAAGTTCATGTCTCTGAAGAATCTCTGACAAATTTTTTGGTAATCTATGAAGAATCTCTGACCAATTTTTTGGTAATCTCTGACCAATTTTTTGGTAATCTCTGACCAATTTTTTGGTAATCTCTGAAGAATCTCTGACCAATTTTTTGGTAATCTCTGACCAATTTTTTGGTAATCTATGAAGAATCTCTGACCAATTTTTTGGTAATCTCTGACCAATTTTTTGGTAATCTCTGAAGAATCTCTGACCAATTTTTTGGTAATCTCTGAAGAATCTCTGACCAATTTTTTGGCGAAAAGACGCTATAAATTTATGTTCGATTTTTTCCGTGAGATGCCGCGTACCTCCATATTACAAGACGAATGTCACGAACTATGTTCAAGATATAGTTATTGGTGGACGTACAAAGCATCTCTAATGCCAAGAGAACGATTTGTATTGGGGAAATGTGTTCAAAAATGCATGCGCGATAAAGAGACATATACAAAGACAAAGAAAATAAAGAATATTAAATAGTTTCGTGACATTCTAACATAATATCAAACGACTCCCATGTCTTATTAAGCCTTTCATTAACCAGATTATGAGTGAACCATGTCCATACCCGCACGTCTTCTGACGTACGCACATAATCTAGAGGGAATGGGTGTATTTCTAACAGAGATTGAAAGTGTTCTCGACAGTCCAGACATGGAAAATTTTCTTTGTAATCCGCTACTGTCTCCCTGAGATCTTGCGGTGTCATACATTTATGTAGGCGTGGCCAGTCATAGTGATAAGCTGTCACTGGTAGAATGAATATCAGTAGCCATAGCATGATTTAATAAATAGATGTTCAATAAATAGTCAAATCCGTTTCAATATCATAAAATGATTAGTATAAGATAACCGTTAAAAAATAGTAGATGCATTGGCCTTCTATTTTGACGTACATGACTTCATCCTTTCTGATCGTCATATTCAATAAAATTGTCTTGACTATTTTTGAGTTTAAATCAGTGCCATTTATCATGTTTTGCCAATCTTTGTTTACGATCGCGGTTTTTCTTTCTCGATGTGATACTATTCAGCGTCCTGGCGGTTCTATATTAAAAGTGTGTATATTGAATTCTCTGAATATTTTTTGCGGTATATCGGCGTCTGGGGCACTCAACGTGGCTATGTTTTCTGCTTTGCGTAGAATATCTATCGCGATGACCCTCTTTGGCCAGTGGTACATTTTAAAAAAGATACCTTCTAGGGGAGTTATTTTCTCTGTAGCGATGATGATCTTTGGAGCGGTCGTAGCTGCTGGAGACGATCTTAGCTTCAATTTGTCAGGCTATTTATTTATTATGTTGAACAACGTATTCACGGCGGCATCTCAGGTAGAAACGAAGCGGGCCATGACGAATAATTGGACAAAAACTTCTATTTTATTTTGGTCGTCATGCACAAGTTTGGTAGTCTTCGGTGTCCAATTGGTCCATTTTGATCCAAATTCATTCCATGCGTGGGATAGTGGCGGATTTCGCGTCGCATTTGCATGTAGCATGTGTCTTGGTTTTGTTATAAATTATGGGGCGTCTTGGACAATAGAAAAGAATGATGCGTTAACCTTGGCGGTGGCGGGTTCCTCAAAGTCTGCGATAATGGGTCTCATTGTCTGTGCGGGACTGTTTGATCCTACATATGTTTTCACTTGGGTGAATTTCACGGGCCTCCAGATATCAGCAGTGGCATCTCTGTGTTATGTGTATTCGGTTCATAAGCCGGCGCCAGAGCCCGAGAAAGAGCCCGAGGTACCGGTTTAAGTCAATACTTCACGAATAATTTCAAGCCATGGTTCTAATTCCTTGTCGAGATCCTGTTCTCTGGGATTGAACATGCGGCCACACTCCCAAGATTCTGTCCCAAAAATTTCAAAGGTATAGGCTTCGGAGACTCCGTGGGTAATGGCCCAATCCACCGACGTGCCATATGCTTTATAAGTGCTGGCTGTCGCTGCCGAGCCGACCGAACACTGTGGACAATGCACTGACCATTTTTTCAATTCGCTTTTCATTTTGTCTGCATTCGGCGGCGTATCGTCCGAAGCGTCATACGGCATGTACATGGAGTACTCGCCAGAATGTATATTGAAATATTTCGTCGTTGTTCTGAGTTCGTGCGCCACCAATTTAGACTCTTTTTCAGAGATGGGATGAGGTCCCTCGTATTCCTCTGAATTGCGAAGATAGTGGTGGGGATGTTGTTGGTAATTTCTGTTTGTATCAACGCCCCGACTATTTTTACGAAGGCATGTGTTGCCATTTTCTACTGACTTGCGCCCCCAAACATTCAAAACGGGTATAATCGTCACCGATACGGACGGATTCCAGGACTCTAGATGTTGAAGAACTCTTAGGCCCAATTCCGCCGTAACACGTTCTCTCGCATGTTCATTAAACACTAAAAGTACTCGTTCATCAGAGTTTGCCGCCCAATCGGCGATTAAAATGTCGTCTTCATACCTGAAAGATAGTTTTGGATGTTTTATGGTCTTTGCCTGTTCCATTAAAGTATCCGTTGGTAGATATGCGACCACTGAGGAAAATAATAAAACTAAAAGAATCATTTCATTTATTAACAAAACTTAAATACTGTCTATTTAATGAAATCTTCCTATTGTAATGAGGTTCAAAAATATTTTACTGATGTGTTTGATCACATTTATATGGATATGGTCGGTGCCATTGTTGTTAATAGGGTCGTTCTTCATGTTTCCGGCGGCTGTTGCAAGTAGTCTCATTTTCTTTACACTCGGAATATATTTACAGTATAGCGACCGATCAAAAATACAACCAGAACATTGGATTCGTAAAATCATGTCTGAAATACCATGGTACGAGTGGTTTCCATGTAATCAACTGCATTTTGACGATGGGATCATCGCTGTACACCCTCATGGCGTCTTATGTTGTGGTGCACTTGCCGGTATTCACTTTGTACCCGGTTCAAAAACATGCATGTGTATTGCTCCCATCGTTTTTTACGTGCCTATCATAGGCCTATTGGCACGTAAACTTGGGTGTATTCCGGCCGACAGGCATCACATGACTCTAGCGCTTCAGAAAGGATACCCGGTGTTGGTTGTACCCGGCGGCGTGCCCGAAATCGTGATGGCAGAGGCCGGAAATGACCAACGCCGCTTCAAAAGGCATGGATTTTTAAGATTAGCTCGGGAAAATTCGGCAAACGTTCATGCGGTGTATGTCTCTGGCGAGTGTCAGACGTATAAAATGTTTCGTGGGCCATTTCTGGAAACAAGGATATGGATTTCTTGGTCCCTGAATGTGCCATTGGTGTTTCCAGTTCTATTGGGATGGTACGGCACATGGATGCCAAAAAGAGTACCATTGTATATAAAAAACATGAAAATACAGTCTTATGAGAAGGAAGATTATCAAAAACAATTAGAAGAATTGTATAAAAAAAGATCGGATTAATGTATATAAGTTATCTCGGTGTAATAAATGTCTAGATTGTCTCGTGCTATTGTTCGTAGAGATAAAGCCTATCAATTGTTGGAATCCGTCGAGTCTGAAGACCAGGAAACACAACAACTTAATCATATGGACAGATTGACGGCCATATTGAGAGATATCGACCCTAATAAAATCGGACCGATCCCTAAAAATTTCAAAAAGCGTTCTCATATTTGGGAAACGATCTGCGTAGTGGCAAAGATTGCCTCGATCACTGGTATATGGACAGTGGCGAGTAAAGATATACAAGAATATTTACCGGTTGGTAAGCATGAGTTGTTTAGAGAAAAATGGAACGAAATTAAGGCAAACCCCGCGGCAGATGCGCTGGATTTTTTAAATTTACTAAAATTGAACAACGTTGCATATCTACAAGTGTGCTGACCAATATCTATACAGGGATTGCGGCCGTCAACAGCTGCAATTTTTTATCCAGTGAGCTTGCTTCATCTATGTTCAATTGAATAAAATTATTTGTTCCGGGCGTTACACTCTCCACTCTCATATCAAATGACTGAATAGGAAATTCACCAGACATGTTCTTTGTTCTAGAAAGATCTTTACAATAAAAAAGATACATATAATGACCCGCATTAACTTCTACATTACCTCTGAAATCTTCACATGTGTATATTTTAACATCTGTAGAACTCTCAAGCAAAGAACCAAGCTGACAATTTTCTGAACTATTTTTTGAAGACATTTTTGACTGCCGAACTTTGACTTAAATACTACATAACGGTATAAGACGGACGCCGATGACCGCCATAGCCTACGTCTAAAGGATTTACTTTCGAAATAATGCCGCGGCCAACGGCAGAAAAGATGACGGCGGAAACAACTTTGTTAGATGGGTGGCCGAGAAGTTGGCGAATTCGACGGCGAGACAATGGCGATGGACCAAAAATTTGGACAAGATCTTCATCACTGATTCGGGATCGGGACGGCATTTTTTTGATATATAAAAAGTCAATGCAAAAAAAATCATCTTATTCTTTCCGTAATCTATTTTATTTTGAGTATTTATGTTTCAAACATCTCTCCAAAATGTCCACGATCGAATCCCAATATCAAGATCTTGTCAGTCATATCCTACAACATGGTGACCGCAGAGAAACTAGAAATGGTACAGTCCTTTCAATCTTTGGTTCATCTCTCGAATGCGACCTAAAAGAAGGGTTTCCACTATTGACGTCTAAAAGAGTTTTCTTCAGAGGCATTGTAGAGGAACTCGCCTGGTTCCTACGCGGATCAACCAATGTGAACGAATTGCGCGACAAAAAAGTGCATATATGGGATCTGAATTCCGAAAAGACTGGCTTTGACGCCGGTCCTATCTATGGGTTCCAATGGAGACACTTTGGAGCTCCATACACCGATTGCCAGGCCGACTATACCAATAAAGGCATTGATCAGATCAAGTCGGTTATAGATCTGCTAAAAACAGATCCGCATTCCAGAAGGATCGTTTTATCGGCATGGTGTCCAACCCAGCAGCAACAAATGTGTCTACCACCTTGTCATATCATGTACCAGTTCTATGTCGAATCTGATGGACGCCTATCCGTACAAATGACACAAAGATCTTCAGACGTATTCCTTGGACTACCCTTTAATATCGCCTCAACTGCTTTGTTAGTTCATTTGATTGCTCATCAGGTAGACAGAGATCCTGGCAGGGTTATCATTCGAATCGGAGATACACATATATATGAAGAACATATTGAAGCTTGTCGATTGCAAGTCCGTTCGGGCGCTTGTTCGTTGCCAACAATTACTATAGAACGTCCCAAAGATGATGATCTGTGGCGTGTAGAACGAAAACAAATACAATTACATAATTATACACCACAAGCTACTATTAAAGCAAAAATGAAAGCTTAAAAGTTTAATTTTATTTTACTCCTAAATTGTTCCTTTTTAAGTTTTTTTCGCCGCTCTATTCCTGCCGCTTGCAGCTCTTTTTTCTTGTCTATATGCCACGCGGCAGTCTTCGATTCATCGTCCTTTATTTTGTTCAATTCTTCCTCTAATTCAGCCAGACGCGCCCGGACATGCTGTAAAGCCCGCTCTTTTTTTGTTTTCCTTGGCGCAAACACCTTGTAAATCGCCCTCAAATTTTCATTCTGAAATGCCACTTTCGTTTTTTCTTCCGTCTCGTCTTTTATTATTTCTCTTTCAATCTGTGACCAGTGTTTCACTTGCCTCGTAGACATCAACTGAATATCCTTGACCAGCGCGCGGCAAACTGGACATTTTAATAACAATTGATTGCCTCCTTCCCTTCTGCGTTCTCCATTTATTTTTTGATGCATCTCAATCAATTTGCGGACATGACCAGCACAAAAGATATGTTTACATCCCTCTGTATTTAGTCGTATAGGTGTTTCTACGCATTCGCATCCATAAAACTGACATCCGTCTGGGCATCTTGTCGCCACAATGTCTTGATCTATTACATATACTTCTTCCTCGTTGTCATATTCGGCTCCCGACCATAGACCACTGTCTGTCAGTAATTCAGTGACAAGTTTAGAAGGTTTATCGCGCGTATTATGCCAGTCAACCTTGAAGCCAATGCCTCTTTTAACGAACTCTCGGAATATTTTTGTTCGAAGGGCTTTTTCTTCTTCGTCTCGACGTTCAACATGAAGATACGATTTGTAAACCATACATGTGAAAAGACCCTCATCTGCGTAGTCGGGAAGGTTTTTATATCTGGGATCAGTGATTTCATCCGGGTCAGCACCATAATCAAGGCAAAGTTTCATCAGATTCCAGGCATGTCCCCAACGTGTCTCGGCGTCAGGATTGTTGGCCCGCCTGATGCTGGGATATATTTGATATGCGAGCGTGCCCAAAGGCCGAAACCCTAGACCCAAATTTGGGTCGGCGCCCTTTTCCAACATATAACGGGCAATTCTCAAGTTTTGAGTTGTAAGAGCCATCGTTAGCGGAGAATGGATTGACCACGGGTTTTTGTTCTCCGCGAGTGGTGGATTTAATGGTTCCCCCCGGTCAATGAGAGCAAATGCTATATGCGTTTTATTGAGGGTTTCTTCAGTGTCCCTTCGAGCACTAGCTGACCTCACTCCAATGGCACAGAGGAGGAAATTCGCCTGTTGGGTCCAGGCGGGTATTTTTAGATGTCTTTTGTCAAATTGGACGATAACAATTTCGAATAATTCTATTCGTCCATCAAATATCCAACCTGCAAGTTTGTTCGTCATTTCTATGTCCGACATGTATGGGACAAGTGTTTTAAAAATAGCGTACTCCTCCAGCTCGGAAGCCACATCAATGGGCTGTATCGGCTTTTGGCCGCCAATAGTTACCGGGACTTTTTTCCACAATAGCCAGTCCACAACAGCTATTTCATTACCATACACTGCGCCTAAAAGAATCGACTTCGCCCTTCTCTCAGAACCAACCGGTTGATAGAATTTGGCAAGCATTTCCATTGGGAATTTTTTAACAATTCTTAAATGGCCACGCATCGCCGCATAATAGACCGCGGGCATTTTTTCACGGCCCGTCCTCTTTTCAATATCAACGGCTGTATTGATGAGCATTTGTGTCATTTTTCGGTGACCTCTTTCACATGTATAATACAATGGCGTGCAACCAGACCCGTTGTCATTGATGTATCGATATTTGGTATCCTCGGCGTCCCAGCTGGCAACCACATCTAAAATTAATTTAAGAGCGCCGACCGAACCGGCCCTACATGCATAATGTATTGCTGTTAAAAAACGGTTATCTCGAATAAATAAATTAGAACCAAGTTTTATGAGTTTTTTGACATGTTCATAAAAATTGTTTGATTTGTCACGCCCGCTCAACATTTCAATGGCAAACATGAGCGCTGTTCTACCCGAAAGTTTCACGTCAATGTCTACTTTCTTCGCGGCGGCGTCTACAATAAATTGTTCGGACATGACATAATCAAATGTAAGTTCGGGCGATGACGTTTTAGACGCCATTTTATTTTGAGACATTAACTTATATACAACTAAAATTTTGGTGATCTCTCTAACTAAAATTTTGGTCATGACGAAAAAATTGGTCATTGTTCATTGATTATTAAAATTTTGTTCATCTCTACAACTAAAATTTTGGTGATCTCTCTAACTAAAATTTTGGTCATGACGAAAAAATTGGTCATTGTTCATTGATTACTAAAATTTTGGTAAATGAAAAAAATACAAGCGCTCTTAAAATTTTAATGAAGATCATCCGATTTGGACATAAGAGCTGTCAATTCGACATCTACCCGTTCCTTTCTTTTGGGTTTTTTTCTTCGTATAAGACTAAGTAATCTTTCTCTTGGTGTGGATCTTCTCTTGTGTTTTTTATTTGTTCCACCATTCATGAAAAAATTCACTTGCCGTATATCTTCGTGCATTTCGTCCAATCTATCGTGTATATGACTTTTCCTGCACATTTCTAGTACGTCTGATATAATATTGGGTAAATAAGAGATGGAAGCCATGATGATAAAAACAATGCCGATTTTCCCTGCGACTGTTTTCGGCGCCATATCTCCAAACCCAACTGTAGATAACGTGACAAATACAAAATATAATGTATTGCCAAAGTGTTGAAATCCATCGTCGCAGTCGTCTTGCAAAGCATGGCATGGTTTTTCTGCGACAAACATGACGGCTGTACCCATTAGAGCAACGAACATGCATTTAAGAACCATGATTAGCCCCATAAGTTTTTTAGTTTTTATTTTATGTTCAAATGGTACGATGGCATGCATGAGTCCTAAAAATCTGAATACCCCGCCCATATTGTATATGCTGTAGTAGGTTTGTGGGACAAATGCTATCCATGAAGTAGCGCAACATGAGATCATGTCTATGAAATCGATAGGATGTTTTTCTTTTCTGGCGAATATCGTGAATGCGTGTACCAGAAGGGCCCCAAAGATACAACATTCCCAGCTCATGGTCCAGACGAGAGCCGGTACATCGTCTTCAAACCATGGTGAGCAATCTGCAGAGGCGTTTATAAAGGTAGCATCGTTTGTGATAAATGGAAGATCTCTCATTTCGTTGATTTGAGTTCCATCACATTGCTCAACACATGTCCAATTAATATTTTTGGGTGCCCCTAGCGTTAAAATGTGAGAACATGCATGTAAAGTTTGTTGTTTCGTGATAGTTTCTGTCCATACATTGCACGAGCGACTGTATACAATGGTGATCCATAGTTGATACGGCAAAGATTTTGGATGAGTGGCCCCCGTTCCCGGCGATATTCTCTTGGAGAGTTGTGCCAGCAGGGCGGTGATGACAATTGCAGTGAATATGGCAATTGCAGTGATAGTTACAAAAGAACCAAAAATGGCTTCTTTGGTTAGATGGAGCGCTGATTGCCAGTTGGACAAAATAGAAACATAAGAGTAAATGGAGATGACCAATATTATTGATAAAAATAATTTATGCCACATTGTTTTTCATTGTATGAACCTAAATAGTTTACCGGTAAAAATCCTAAGGATTGCCTGTCCATAGTGTATCTGGTCCGTAGGGATGTATCCAATTTAGATCATCGTCATGTTCATGAGACAATTCGGCGGGCGATATAATGGTCCAATCCGTCCATTTGCCAAGTATGCCGACTTGTGTGAGTGTATAGCTTACGAATGCGGAACAAAAGAATGTCTTTGTGGATCTTGGTATGAGAACGCGTAAGAATCCTGCAAGCCAATGGCCAAAAGTAAGGTCGTAGTGTTTTCCGTACACAGCAGTATGTAATTTGTTTAGAAATTCTTTGGTGAATAATTTGTATGTTTCTGGATCTACGGGCGAGCGTTTGTACAGATTGATGTGATTGTTTTGGGTGGAAAGATAGTCTTTGATGGGGACAAGAGCAATACCGAATTTAATTTTATTGTCTTGTGGGTCTGGTACGTGATGTTCGGAAGAGTCCCAAACATATGTGCCTTTTGGAGCCCATTCCGGGTCTACGATCACGAATCCAGCGTGCGAGTATTTGCTTTTTGTGAAGCATTTGATGGTGTTGTCAACAAAGCTGTCTATCCATCCATTCGGATGTTCATTAAAGAGTAATATATCTCCTGTTTTTAGTGCCATTTTTTTCCATTTTAGAGATTGTCTTTAAATAATGTTTTTTATTCTTTATTTTACTGTACAACTACTGATTTTTCCACGGCAAGCGACATATATGTTAGGGTCGTATAGATATACATGACTAGAATGCCAATCTGTATCGCGGTTTGTGCCAATATAAACATCATTTTGACAGCTATGTATCCTGCTAGAGCGGCGGCGGCTCCCGTTACAATGTTGTCAAGCCACATGGCGTTATAACAATCTATCCATATGGGATCTACTGGTTCTTGCTGCCAAGCTCCCATAGCCAATCTTCCAATAACAGATTTAAATTCTATGATACCGTTTTTGACTAGGAATATGGCTACAGACGGCCATTTCCATCGGATCCAAAATAAGAATGGCCATGCTATGCCATATTCGTCCATAAACTCGCTGAGTGGCAGCATACCATCTTCGTAATTTGCGATTGTATATTCTGCACAGTTTGTGTATTCTTGTCGTATGGCGCATGTCAGGCAAGTGTCTTCAGAGGCATTGACTGCTATAAATGGCAATGCTTTGTAAAAGCATCCTGGTTCTAATCTTGTATGATACCATGCGTTGAAGTCTTCCATGAGTGTGTACGGTATGATGGGTGTACAATTGATGAAATATCCGTAGACGATCCACAGATAGAGGAATTCGACGATGGCCGCGATGACGATTGTATTGGCCAACCAGACGAGTGGAATAATGGACCATGTGGTGTTTGTGATAATAAACAGAATGACCAATGCACATACAATGAGGGCGGTGTCTATTCTGTCCAATCTTTCTTCTTCAGTGGTGGTGGTGACGTATATGCTTTCGTCCATGTCACATTTGCTGAAAAGAATGTAGTCGTACATGTGGAAAAAACTATACCCGAAAAAGGGGACATAGTTATCGTTTTCTGAAGTAACGAATTGTCTGGATGCGCCTAAAAATCTGTCGATTTGTCCAAGCCAGATGTCTTTGTGTGATGAGTTTGTCATATATTCTCCAAAATCAGAGAATAGATTAACCCAATCGTTTTTGACGTGATATGTCCACCGTATGCTGGTCTTTGGGACAGTTGGTTTATCTGGTGTTTGTTCTTCAAGTCTACTGAATGTCCCCTCAAAGAATTCCGAATTGTATTCTCCGAGTTGGTTGAAATATTCAGTGACATTATTTAATATTTTTGGAAATCTTGTGGAATAAAATGTTCCAATCGCTTGGCCTTGTTCGACGGTTGTCTGTATAATATTGTCAAAAACATTGCAATCTGTGCACCATCCAGGTTTTCCCCGTTCGGAACAGCTTTGAATACCGGTATTCAGTGGCATTTTCAGTTTTTTATGTATTTTAGAATGTAACCGTGTAAAGGATGGCACTTCGTTCCATTTAGATCCGAGATGTTGTTTAAAGTTTGTGAAGACTCTCTCTGTGTGTGTTTGCTCGGCAGGAATATCTTTGCCAAGAGAACTCCACCAATGTTGTAGATGACCATGTGCTTCGTAGGACGCATCTACAGCTTTCCACCACTGTTGGCTAGCATCTCTTTGCACCCATAGAGTGGTAGTATCGTGATATATGTTTTTGGTTGTTTCTATGGTTTGCCAAGCGGTTGCAATGGCTCCGGGATTACCTTCCTCTTTATATTTTGGATCGATGGCCTCAAAAACGAATTCGAGTATATTTGTCATTTGCACTGTGGACAAAAGTTCTCCAACAAATGAAAATATATATTGTGTGAGGCGTATATAGAGGTCTGCGTCCAGCCCCTCGTCTATTAAAAGTAAACGTGCATGTGCCCAGTCCATTTTGGAGTGTTTTATATAGGATTCTGAAATAACTTTGACGGCGCGGAAAAGTTCATACATGAGCATGTATTTTCGTTTCCAATTGTAGACTAAATCTGTCGGAAATGTTGGTGACTGTACGAATTTTGCGATTTCAATGCCAATCAGTTTGAATTCTAAACATTCGAACCATTTTGCTTGTTCCAATGGTCTCAAATCTGTGTAAGCGTATTCTGCGGAACCTGTCATGAAATGATCACACACTGAAGTGCCGTCCCAGTCTAATGTTTCGGCAACCCTTCTTGTAATATGTTTATTGTCGTGTTCTCTTAGGAAATGTTTGCCGAGAGGGCCCGCGGTATGATTCCCGTGGATGCCAGAACGCAATGGTTTGACACATTCCATTGGGTCCCAGTCAAGGCCTATTGCTCCCAGAGAAATGACACGAATCGCAGAATTGAGAGCGGACATGACGAAATTGAGAGCATTACACACACCCCACAACAAAATTTTGAAAAATGTCCCCACAGGCCCAAAAAATTCAAAGATTTTTCCAAGAATAACCATCATTTTCCGCAAAAGTAATGTTTGGATTTCGACCCATAGTGTAAATATTGCCGTGAAAAATGGCCCAATTGCAGAGGCATCTCCATTGAGTGCTGAAATGAAGTTGAAAAATGCGTCTAGGGTCAGATTCACAATTCGCATCACACCGTCTGCAAGGGCTGACTCCAACATTTTAATGATATCAACGATTGTTTTGCAGATGTCACCAGCGCCCGATGAAATAGCGTTCAATAGGTCGCCAGTATTTTCAAAGAAAGACTGAAAAGCCAACAAATAACTTTTGATGATCGTGTCTACGCCCTCCTTAAAAATTGTCTTCATTTCCGATGCTTTCACACCGCCCGAAAATAATTTGGTCACGATTTCGGTGGCCATCTGAGACAACGTTAACATAATACGCAAAGGTTGCACAAACGCCTGCTGTAAAATCATGTTTATAAAACGCGCGAAGACTTGCTTTACTTCCTGAGACACTTTTGGGATAATTCCAGCGATCATTGCCGCGATAGCGCCCTGCTGGCGTTCATAATCACATAAACGAGGCAATGTACGTAAATTTACATCCGCATAATTACCAGCTACAATAGCCAGTCCATCGTTAATAACTTGCCGTGCAACATTCATGGATAAACGTTTTGAATTGCGCACAAAAAGACCAGCAGAACAAAAGAAATCATCACGTCCCCAAATACGACAACCTGCCCTTTCCTCGTCTTTGTCTTTCGTCAATTTTTGTAATTTAGAAATGGACTGAAGGCTGCTGCTAGCATCGCATGACCAAGACATTTCTGTCATTATCTTGACAGGTTTGTCCGTATATTGGCCGTCAGCATCTTTCTGGTATATAATTTGACCCCTTTCGTCTGTAGCGTCCACCCATTCACCAGGTTCGATCTTGCACCCGGCGCGCGTATCCGAATAAAGGTCTTTAATGTGATTTAATTTGGTATCAGCATCCATAAACTGTCCAACAAAATCCAACGTGGGTGTGTTCTCAATCAAATAGGCAGACTTTGACCTTTGATCCAATTCGTCCACACCAAGAGCTTTGTTTTCAATCAAACGATCCATCACATCACAAGTCGGGTTTATAGGCCCAAGAGACACCATATAATCGAGTGCATCCGCAAATGCTGCCGTATTCTGAAACGTCCATTCCACGATCATGGAATTACACCAATGATGGGCTACATCTTCGGATGTAAAACGTTTCTCGATCAAATCTCCAACTTGTTGAGAGGATGACGTTACATCCAAGTCTGGATAGCGAGAAATGCACATGCATTTGGTGTTAGGCGTCAATGGTTGCAAATAAGAACACATACATTCGCCCTCTTTGTTATTTTTCTTACATAGTTCGGTTCTTTTGCCCGGACTTTTCAACGGTCTATATTTTTCCAACTCGCAGGAATGCCATCGTCTGATTTCATTGGTTAATTTAGGACCAGACCAATCATACTTTATGCATTTACCACCGTCTAAATCGTCTTTCCACTCGATACAATGTTCGACGTCCCACTTCACTGCAAGTTGAGTTGTATTCAGACCATGGCCACAATTTACCGGGTAATTGAAGAAATGGCCCGTCACAATGTCACCAAAGCTCAAAACCACGCGCGTCATAACACGAATAGATTCGATGGCCGTTCTCGTCAATGGCGGCAACGGGAACGGCAACGCGATCGACTTTTGTATAGATTTAGAACCCACCTGAATATCAATCTCTATATTTTGAATAGGGTCTATGAACGGAAAGGCATCGCCGAATCCAGGTCCCAATACACCATGCGATACATGCATCACTAAAGCATCCATCGGCGCAAACACGTCGAAATTCAAATTAGGCTGACCACACCAAGGATTGTAAAAGCCATCATCCTCATTCACGGTAGAACCATAGTGTCGTCCACACGCACATTTGCTACGATCTTGGGTCCACAACCATCCGCCCTCTTCTACATACGACTTTCCATTTTCATAATCATATGCGGTCAATTTTGTTCGGTCTTCACAGGTATAGACCTTGTTACGTGCAATCGTCGGACCCTCCCAACGTTGTAACGTTCGAAAAATATTCTGCTCTTGTGTAAAGATGGATTTTGTCAACAACTCGACCACGGCTCCGTACGCAATATGCGCCGTATTCAAAGGAATGATTCCAAAATTATATAACGAACATCCAGCAGTATATGAAATTGACACATACTTGTGTTTTTCGACATCACGCGCCCAATCACAACTCAATTCCAACGGAGTATTCTTATCCGTAAATACAGCACCAATATTTGACGTATCTGTCACCAAACGCTCCATCACATACACCAGCCATTGAAGAAGAACCGCGCCATTATACACCGCCCGATTCAAATAAGAAAAGGAACGATCTAAAGACCAGATCTCTGGCTTAAAGGCAGTCATTTCTGGATCAAAAGAAGCCAACACGTGCAGCGGACCATTAATGGCTACTGTCGCCGCCGCATGGACCGCTGCAGACGCCGTTTGAGTAGCCATTGTAAAGGGACCCTCCTCGGGTTTTTTTACCATTGAAAAGTCCGGCGAACCCATCTTTATAAAATTTTCCATGACATTAAACATGATCGAATCCATCGCAAGACCACCCTCATTCAAAGCACGCTCCAACTTGAACGACACCTTGTAAATATCCGGGAATTTTTTGAACAATAAATTGAACACCATCTGGGCCGCGCGAACCAATGTCTGAAACCCATTGTCAATGGCCGCCACGACGTGAGGCTCCATAGTCACAAAAAATGCTATATTAAATAACGGCTCGAAACGATTGCAAGCACACGCCAAGACTTTTTGAGATACAGAAACTGCAGCCAAAGCGTGTTTCACAGGCTGATCGATATTGAAATCATTCGTATAGAAATTATTGTCGTCATCTAACTTGGTTCCATATCCAAAAAACATTGCGATAGATTCTGTTCCAGTGATAATAGACCTCGAAAATTCAGTCAAAATCTCAAACAAATTAATATGAGAACATTGCGCAAATGTAGACAACCATCCCTTTATAATTTGAGCCTGAATGATTATAAACGCATTCACAACCGGTGTCAAAATTGCAAACAAAACCCTCTGGATCTGCAACAAAGGAGTAATGATATTACGCATGATCGGCACAATGGCACACGTCCAGCCGTCGTCGATAATAGACAACACCTCGTAATGGTAATAATGCATTAAAAAGGTTGCCGCTGTAAACAATCCAAAGGCCACAATCCACTTTGCACGGCCCGTAACAGCGGACGTCAGGTCAGTCCCAATCGCCCAAAATCCATTCAATGGCAAAAAAATTATATTTGTGATTTGAATACTGATCTGCATCACCATGCCCTCCAAATCCCGATTCAATGCCTCGTCGGGCTTACCACCAACATTAAACACGGTCACGACCAAATACGAAAGGACGAGACCTATAAGTCCCGTGAATAAAAGGAGCAATACATCGGGCATAATTTATGAACCGCATGAACACATTTATACTGTGTTTTGGAGCCGACTCGTGTCTTCCGAAAACCAAAATCAACAAAAAAAAGAAACACAATTTATTTAATGTATATCTACAATTTTCATACAAATTTTTGTAATCCGTAACAAATGTTCTAGGTATCGGTCGCCCGCTCTCGACATCCGTACTAACAACGCGTCCGTGCGTCTCTTCTTCTCTTTCATATGTGCCCGAACCTTTTCACCGGCCGATAGTCCTCTAATATGTTGTGGGGATATTGACAACCATCTAAAAACTTGAACATACGGCTCTACCAAATCGTGTGATCCCTTTCGAACGGCGCGACCAATGGCCTGTTGATCTTCCGCGTCCGACCACTGCGGTTCCATCAAATGAAACCAGCGCACATTCCTCAAAGAAATACCGACACCATCTTTACTCGTCAATAACAAGATTTTTGCCCGAGAACTATCCTTGTTGAACCACGCGAGGGTATTGTCTATATTTGTTGCGACTCTGATTTTTCTAGATCCTAGTTCGTGGACAAGTCGTTTTTTCTCAGTCTTGCATTTCCATTCGCGTTTTAAAAACTTGAAAAATCCATCGACACCGTAACCACGAAAGAAAGAATAGACCACAATCCTCACAGGTACACCAGGAACCGACTCACGGATATCCTTTTCTATTTGCTCTTTGATCTGTCTCCATTTAGACTCGTTGTTACATCTTTGTCTCGATTTTGTGAGATAAGCGTTTTCGGAGGCCCCGGTGGATGTTTTTTGACGGACTGCTTTTTGATGGGCGCGCCATTCTTCCGTAGTCATTTGAACGTATCTTAGATCGGAATCAACGACCTCTGGCACGTCTTCTGAAAAATCGGTCCACACAATGGACGACGTAAGGTCTCTGGGATTATGTAGCAAGTCTCTTAAGCCATTCAATCTCCGAGAATCGTGAACAGGAGTCGCAGACAATAGCATTGTAAATTTGGACGAATCGGCTAAATTCTGGACGAGCTCTGTCTGGGCAGACAAATTGATATATTCTTGGCATTCGTCCACGATTAAACAGAAAGGTCCATCTGGCACGCACAATTGTAACATACTCATGTCCTTGGAGCCGGAGCTTTGTTTGACCGCATCTTTAAAGGCGCGTTTATGTTCCGAATTGTTCGAAATTCGTAATAACTCATACGCCGTCATTTTTTGCAATTGACGGCGTGTATAATTATGTTTTTTATCTTCCGCTATTTGTCCCATTATTTTGTTGTAATGGGCTACTTTGTCATTATTTTGCGAATACCACCAGTCGGGGTTGTGAACCTCGGCATGTTTGAGCGCTCTTCCGGATTGGCCAGGCATTGCTCTACGATACATTTTGATCGCCTTTTTCCATGTAGTGTTTATATTGGATAGTGTAGTCAGAACGATTATTTTTCCGTCCGGGTATTTGTCCAAAAACGTAGCCGCGCCATGAACAGAAGCCAGTGTTTTACCACTTCCCAGTGGATAATAAACCAATATACTTCTTCTTCCATTGGAAAATGCACATGCTGGCCCGTACTGAAAATTTCTTCCGTCAAACAACGGACAATAACGACAAGACATTTATTATTATTAATGGCACTATTATACAGTTATTTTTTATAAAAAAAAGAAGAGTTATTTTACATCTATTTCGGAGGAGGACCCTTTAGAGTCATCTACCTTAAAGTATACTTCATACCATTTGTGCGAACCCACTTGGTACTCCCCTTGCATACTATAGTCGTCATCTATTGCGCTCGTACTGCCGAATCTCAGGAAATAACCCGAACCTTTATGTTTTTTGATAACTTGAGATTCAGTAGTGATGGGCAAAATGGGTCTTTCTAGTCTGATCATATGATGAATATTCTCCATAATTTCTGGCGAATGTTGTGTGGACGGCCTGAAATTGTATTTGCCGCGTGCCCAGTCATAAATGGAAACGCCATAAGTTCTGTCCGTGACATAAGTATAGTCTAAAAGACCCTGATCTTTGAAAATGTCGGTCATGAATGCGATCGCATATTTATAAAAAGTTGATTTATGGTCACATTGTAAGGACATATCCGGTGTCGTTGTTCCAATGACAAACGGCCAATTTGTTTGAATGGCTTTAGAACGCGCAACCATCTTGGCAATATAACCAGGCTTTCTACACGTAACAACTGGATAAACATCACCAGTCCCTTCCAAATGCAAGAGCGGCAAGGTTCGCTCACACTTTTGTTCGGGGAAATCTTTGTAAAGGGCGTCGTTGAGTGGCATAGTTAACCCGTGTATTTTAGTGCGCCAAGCGTTTCTAGGATGTAGAGCCGCCCATATATGGTTTCTATACGCGGCATCGTATGTAATGTATTTGCTATGTGCTTCCGAGTCCACTGCTCCCTGTTCTATGGTGGGTACATACATGTGTAGTACGCTGGACAAATGAGACATTAGGGAATCTTCCCCGGGTTTGATCCATTCTCGGATTTCTTTGCATTGTTGGTACACTTCGCGCGCAAAATCCTCGCAATCGCCTGTAAACGATTGACCACCTTTCGAATCGGGTTCTCTGGGCACAGACCATCTTTCAGTACCTTTGGACTCTGGCAATAATTGAACATCTGGCGTGTAATACATGTCTAGACGAGCGTGTAATGTTACAGCATCGGCTACCACAGTCAAACATCTTAAATGTCGGGATTTCAAAGAATTGAACATCATATCCTGGATACCCGCCATCCAATCAGCGGGTGACATGCAATTTCTAGCCAATGCTACCATGAAACGTTGACGATGAGAACGGATCGCCTTACTTTTATCGTCTTCCAATGAAGTTGGTATCATACAAAAGGCGCCAGCAGGAAGCGTTACGCCCAAATGATTTACATAATAAGGCGAATGTACATAGTGAAGACCCGAAACAATACCAGGCAATCCTCGTGGACTAAAACCATTGATCAATGTTAGATTTGCATCGGCAGCAGTGTACATTTGCCTCGCAAATTGTTGATTTTGCACGCGCAACGGATTTAATTTGAAATCCTCCGGCATTTCAAACTTCATTGTAATTTGACCCGTACGAAGAGGGTGTTTGGAAGACGAATCTCTCACTACAAACGTATATTCTTGCCGCCGGACCGTAGAAAGATCCACCACAAAAGAACCCAAATATTGCGAAACTTTATTCCCATCATCATTTAACCGACTGCAATACATCTGACCAACGAAAGCCAATTCATCCGGGTTGAACATCCTTGCAAATTCACTCCAAGTTTCTTCAGAGGCCTCCGTTACAGTCAACGACCTCGGCACCGTTGGGACAGACAGAAAAAACACGACAAATGGGTCAGCAATGACATTGCTGTAAATTTCCGTACATTGAAAACGTATCGGCCAAGCGTTTTCTTGGGCGCTCATCGCATAAATAGTCCAATGATCTGCGCTTAAATAGTCGTGAATTACGGTGACAAAGACGCAGCCATATCACGCGCTGACGCCCACATAATGCCACCATCGTCATCTTTTGAAAAAAATCAATACAATAATTTTTCAAAAAAATATAGATGATTTTTATAGAAGACCTATAATCTAGCCAATTTACTATTTTCTGACACCATTCATGGGACCCAATCATTGCATCGAAATTCAAAGCCCAACCTAGCAAATAATGCAACCCAATCTTTTGTTTTACTCGAAGGCCAGGACAATTCAATGGCAACTTCATAGCTCGGATCTCAAAAGCTTCAGTATCATGGTAATGAGTACGACTCGTCTTGCGAAACGACATGAAATCGAACGTTGACAAATAACGACTTACACCACGATCAATCACCAACGGAAAAGTCATCGATTATTATAAGAATACGTAAACGGGATCCCCTTTATATATTTTAGATTTATTTTAAGGTTTAAGATTCATAGGTTCGTGTTGAGGAGCAGACACGTCCAAATCAGATGTCGTCATCATACCATGTACAAAGGCGTCTTTTGATACGTCCAACGTTACCATAGTAGTTACATTGGATAAGATATGTAAAATGCCATTCTCATGGTCGTATTTCCACCACTCATTGGAAGCATCTTGGCCGGGCAATCCCTGTAAACCATCCTTGCCATCTTGGCCATCATTGCCGGGCAATCCCTGTAAACCATCCTTGCCATCTTGGCCATCCTTGCCATCCTTGCCGGGCAATCCCTGTGGGCCATCCTTGCCATCCTTGCCGGGCAATCCCTGTGGGCCATCCTTGCCGTCATTTCCGGGCAATCCCTGTGGGCCATCTTGGCCGTCATTTCCGGGCAATCCCTGTAAGCCATCCTTGCCATCCTTACCGGACAATCCCTGTGGACCGTCTTGGCCATCTTGGCCATCCTTGCCATCCTTGCCGGGCAATCCCTGTGGGCCATCCTTGCCATCCTTGCCGGGCAATCCCTGTGGGCCATCCTTGCCGTCATTTCCGGGCAATCCCTGTGGGCCATCTTTGCCGTCATTTCCGGGCAATCCCTGTGGGCCATCTTTGCCATCTTTGCCGTGTATTAGCTTCGTGTCGCCGCGAAAGATAACATCTTTTTCAACGTCAATTTCCGTAGAATGAACAGTTCCATGCACTACTAATTTTGGTTTTATTTTTTCGCTAGACCCCAAGGTTCTTTCCAGTGATTTAATTCCAATAACGACTGTTTTGGCACCTATATGCAGCGTATCTGTCTTTTCATCGTAATTATACCAATTTATAGTGGTACTTGTGTCAGTCGAACGGGTGAAATATAGGATTGTAAATAAAGTTATTGATATAACATGTAATATATAAAATATGGCGTTGTGTGTGGTATTATTGAACCTTGGTTTCCTTTCCGATACGCCTAAATCTTTGAGTGGTATATATGACATATAGTTTGTAATAATGTAGATCTCTGGCTTTTTATAGTGTCAACCAAACTGACTTACGAGTGACTGGATTATATGTGTATTTCCTTCCTGTAACTTCATCTGTGTGTATTTCTTCGTCTTCGGTTTTTTTTTTGGGCGCGACGCCGGTACCCTCACTTTCAATATGATTACGTTCTTCTAGGATGGTAACCCTTCTGTGAATATCCTCTGGGACTATTCGAAACATTTTAGTGTAACATTTGTCAATGCATTTTTCTATTCCTAGTTTTGCTACTCTTAGTCCTGATATTGCGGACAAAGTAAGCGTTAGAACAGTTCCTATTTGTGTAATCAGCCCTAATTTGGTTTTACTTTCTCTGACGAATAGTGTCTCTGTCGAGAAAAATCTTAATGTAGTGACGTGCGTGCCATATTCTGTTCCAATTTCGGTGGTCATAAAGTGTTTGTTTCTTGTGGTCATTTGTAAGCCATACTCCACTTCTTGTTCCTGGTGGTCATGGCTTTTTGAACGTATGACGTCATAATCTATAGTGGATGGTAGTTCCAGGGTCCCTGCGAGTGGATCTTGTGGTTCAATGACGGTGCTAATATTGTATTGTGAATGGTTCCAGACGTCTGTTATAATATTGACAATTGCTGATTGCCACTGGTCTGCCATTTCAATAGAAAAATCATGTTGTCCCCCAAAAGGAGGATTGATGACGCATTCTGCATTGATTTGACAGACGAATGGGCTTACGAGTTGTTGTTTGCTTGAACAATTAAGTTGTGTGTGTATTTTAATATCTGAACAGTCGTCTGCCTTTGAGGCTGATTCTGTTTTGTATGTGATATGTATGTTTTTGTACAGGCCGTCTCGGGACGCAATTTCAGTGGTTGCAATGGGTATAAGTCCATTGGTAATAATTTTGTTTTCTGAAGTGAATATAAAGACTGCGATCAGAGCCACTACAAATGGCAAACTCAGTGTGAATGATGCCCCGAGTCTTGTCTCTAAAATTCTCCTGGCGTGCGTGTCTTCCACGATATGGTCCCCGGAAAACATGAGATCTCCATGCTTGAAACATTCGGGACAAAATCTATGCGAACCGATGATAATCATGATAACAAACAATAGTGAACCATACACGACCACAATTTCAACTGGAAAGGGGTTTGAATCTATTTCGTGGACTATTTTATGAAATGACGGTTCCCACATTTCTGGCGGGCGTTCTGACGAATCGGTTGAACCGTACAACGCTTTGCATCTATAGGAATTGCATATATCGCATGTTTGTTGGCCGGGCTTTGGTTGTGAAAATCCCTTTGGACAAAGGATACACCGTGTCCCCTTTTGGTTTCCATAAAATCCTTTCGGACATGCCTCGCACACTTCTTTGATATTGGGCCTTTGGCCTGTAGGACACGTCTTGGCGACGAACTCACACTGTGTCCGGCTATTTGCGCCCAAGCCCGTGGTTCTTAATGGTTTTCCATCTTTTGTGGAGCCACATGCCATGCATTCTGTCCTGGCAATGGTTTCGGAATACGTGTCTAGTGGGCAAAATTTGCACAGTTGTTGTCCTATTTCGTTTTGGTATGAACCTAGAGGACAATGGGCAGGCCTATTCATGGACAATGATGCACACATGTATCCGCGAGGGCAATCACGGCAGCCCATTTCTTCGTTTTCTGCGCCTTTTGTTTCACCAAATTTCCCGCGCGGACATCCCCTAGAACAATATGTTTGGCCAATAACGTTTTGATATGTACCGGCCAAACATTGGATACAAGCTTCGTCCGCATTTATTTGGCTTTTTAACTCGCCATAGCGCCCCATAGGACAAGCGATAGCAGGGCCATCTCCCGGACAATAAAAGCCAGGAGGACAATCGAGTTTGACAGTACCGTCACAAGTAAACGATTCCGAACAACTTTTGCATTGATTGTCTTCCAGATATTCAGAAGCATCGCAGACAGGAACGACAATCTCACAATCGTCCACAGAGTCATGCTTGCTGGGCGTCGCAGTATCTACAATGATCTTATTGTCAGGACATCCTTTGCAAATGGTTTTGCCGATTTCGTCTTGATATTTGTTAGAGGCACATACCTTACACTGTTCAGAAGATATGAGGCCCGTTTTATCGGAATATGTACCGGCTGGACATCGGCCAAGACAAAGATCGTCCAAAGTCAGACCTATCTCCGAAGACCATTTACCCGTCGAACATAATGAACATTGATCATCCGAAGTCAGGCCAATTCCTGAAGACCACTTTCCCGCCGAACACCTGCCCATACATTGTGTGTCAGATACTAGCCCCATTTCATGAGAAAATGTACCGGCGGGACATCGCCCAAGACAAAGTTCGTCCGAAGAGAGTCCAACCTCTGAAGACCATTTACCCGCCGAACAACGCCCAGTACAATGGTCACCAGATGTTATACCGGGAATAATAGAATAGCGTCCAGCGGGGCATCGCTTGCATTCGTCGGCTGACTTTAGACCCGAAATATCTCCAAAACGCCCCGCTGGACATTTAAAGGAGGAGGACGACTGAGTAGACCCAGAAGGACAATAATAACCTTTCTTATCACATGGTTCGCATTGTAACAAATGGGATACGTACGTACCACCCGGGCATGCCGCACGACAAGTGGAACTTTCCGAATGACAATATGAACCGATGACCGAAGAACAGTCCGTAGATCCACACCGACACGTCTCCACATTCGAGACTGTCCCAACACGATTAGGACATATTTCGGCGTGTGAACAGGAGCCAGAAGAACACTTCAGTCCTGATAGAGGCGTACAATCTAGAGCAGAGCCACACCAACAAACATCGTCATTCAATCCTTCTAAACATTCGGGGGCATGCGAACAGGAGCCAGACGAACAAACAAGACCCGTTTCACGCGTACAAACATTGTCCGAACATAAACAAGCAGCACGATTTAAACCGGGCGCGCAATCTTCAGCGGTAATCTCACACAAACATTTGTAATCCGACGAACAATCCAATGCACTATCTTTTGCATATACACGTAAATCGTCCGTAGCTGTTTTTAAAATACATCCTGTAGGCAAATAACTCGAAAAAGACACCGAAGTTGCCGAATCGTCTGGCCAGCCGACGGCTTGGGATTGTTGTTGACATTTAGATACTTCAGTGATCGGAGAGGCCGGCGACAGACATTGGCCCGTTTCATACACTTTGTAAATCGTGCGAGCCCGCGCAAATACAAATAAACATAAAAAGGATAAAATATATCTCATTAATTGTACAAATAGATCACTTTTATACCCTCTTTGGTACTAAGGCGAGGATATATTTTCGAGGCAATTGTAAAGGTTGTAATAGTTCTAACATATATTCATAATTACCGTGGAGCCACATTTCTCGAGCTAATTCTAGATAAAAGTGGCGCATATCGTTACATTCATATTGCTTTGAAAGTTTGTCAAAAACGGCCGCCGACATTCTTCAAAACTGGCTCGCCTTTATAGTTCTTCTATCTCTTCGTCATCGTCGTCTCCTTCTCGACGCATACGCCACCAATAATCTATGGCAATGCCCGTATGAACAGTCATAGACCATTCTTCAAAATTCACACCCTGAGACCATCCGGTTTGTCCAGCCCGCCAAATGTAAAGATCATCTATGTCTGCTTCAGGAGTCATAGGATTTGTTCGTTCAGACAATAGTTTCTCCAATTCATGGGCTTCGCGGGCTTCTATTTCGGCCTGTTTCTTCGCAACATACGCATCTAGCCTTTCTGACCCGCCTAGAATGTCCATTGTGCGAACAAGTACCTCTATAGAACCAACATAACCGGTCTTGAGAAAGGTGATGCATGCTTGAAAACTAGAACGACAAATGTTTAAACGTTTTGCAAATGTTAGTCTTCCTTGTTCGCGCGTGGCTTCCTTAAAGATGAATGGCGCCATAGAATCATCAGAAATGCCCAGAAAGCGACTAAGAATCGGAGGGCACGTATCCTGAATAGTGTGCAAGTCTATAACGGCGATTTCGTCATGGGCACATAGGATGACTTCTGGTCGGGACATGTTGACTGAAGCGGACACTGATCTCGGACTAAAAAATTGGTCAGAGATCAATCACCAAAAATTTGGCCATTCATTTGCCAAAATTTTAGTCAGAGATTTGCCAAAATTTTGGTCAGAGATCAATCACCAAAATTTTGGTCAGAGATTACCAAAATTTTGGCCAGAGATCAATCACCAAAATTTTGGCCAGAGATTACCAAAATTTTGGCCATTCATTTGCCAAAAAATTGGTCAGAGATTTGCTAAAAATTTGGCCAGAGATTACCAAAATTTTAGTCAGAGATCAATCACCAAAAATTTGGCCAGAGATTTGCCAAATTTTTGGCCAGAGATTTGCCAAAAAATTGGTCATTGATTTAATTAAATTTTATTTTTATATTTTTGTATCTTTGGTTAAACGTTGTTGTATACCTGCGATGGCGACCAATGACGACGCAAATCCGACCAGGAATACATTAATAGACAGTACTGCGATCGTCGGTGCCGTTTCTAGCGTGATGCCGCCATTCCATGGAGATTCATTGATGTAGTCCATAATGAGAAGTAGTATGGCATGTGTGACTTGATCTGTTTTGGTTGTTTGTTGTTTGAATTGTTGAAAGATGGGCATAAGTCTGTCTCTGGCATTGGTGAGTCCCCTTTGTGAGAATTCGACGCCGTTTTCGAGCAGTGTCTTTTGAACGTTCACGAGCATGTCTTGAAGGAATTGAATATGAGACTGACATGTCTCGTAGTAATTTCCTACAAGTTCTATGGCTCCTTTGTGTTTTTCTGCGATCTGTTTGACTGAATCAATGGCTTGTTGTGGTATGTTTTCTGTGATGAGTGGCTGAAGTGTTTTCTGTAGATGGTTGTATGCAAACATCTTTGCGGTGATCTTTTGAACTTTTATAGTCTTATGGTATAAAAGTTTGGATGTCTTTGCCAAATGGCCATTCGCGTTTCTAGTTTGGCGTCCCGTGAGATGTTAAAACGTTCGAAAGAGTTATTTTTTTATTGCAAGTCTGGCGGTTGTAACGGTTTTGAGTATGTGTTGGAGCCATGTTCTGAAAAACCTGCCGCAACTGAAACGCAAACATTGGAGATAGGCGTGTTGTTGCACACATGCGAGCAATCATTGTTCCACCTGTTGGGTACAGAGATCGATTGGCAAGAAGATGTGATGGGTTCTCGGTTCATTTTCCATAATCCCAATGCGGCGTCTATGTGTGGTTGCGGCGCGACATTTTCGACCTAATGCACAAGTTATGATTTGGACGTATATAAATGGTACCGGTGTATTATAAATATATAATGGGTTTCTTAAAAGATCACGGACTTCCAGCACGCGGATACTACAATAATATTATTTATCTGATGATGTTGCTTTTGGGCTCTTTGGTCCTTGGCGCATTGAATCAAACGGTGACTGTGGAGTCTGCCGCCGGTACAGAGGAGGACGTTGCGGCGTATACTAGATGTAACCTGGTGGGTGCAAGCAATAAAACTTTGTTGGAACTACTCAAAAAGGACGAGGACGCGACGCAGTGTGTGGCATTGGTCGCCGAATCTGATCCGGAGAATCAGAATCTGCAGTTGTTCAATATTGCAACGGCAGTTGTGGTGATCAATGTCTTGGCTTTCATCTGGTCGGTCGCCGCTCACTGGGACGATTTCATTGGTCTCCACCAGAGATTGCAGTGGGTTGTGTCTGCCGTCAATCTCGGCCTTTTCGCCGGCCTTGTCGGATGGTTCGTGGCCCAAGACGGCCTTAACGAGGCCGACAACATCGATTACAACGTATTTTTCGGCCAGTACAATCCTTATGCCGTTGCCGTCACCGGTCTCGTTTTCGGCGTTCTCGATCTCGTACTTTTCAACGTATTGAATATGTTGGTTTTCAAGGGAGATTGCACTTACAATAAATAAAAAATAAGTTAAACTTAAGTGTATTTTTAATTCAACCTATAATATAACTGTAAATGTCGGCCATCTGTTCCTCCGAAGAGAATATCTCTGAACAACTTTCTAATTTTCCCGCAGATTCTGTGAATATCATATATGCGGATCCTCCTTGGAAATATCAGCAAAATGTAAAGGCGGGTGTTTTAAAGCGTAAGAATGGCGAACTTTTGTATCCATCCATGACGATTAAGGAATTGACAGAGCTTGGTCCTGCAGTTGAACGCATTTGTAAGAAGGATTGCGCATTATTGTTGTGGGGGACGATGCCTTTACTGCAAGAATCTTTGGATGTCATTAAAGCATGGGGATTTAAGTACAAGACTTGTTTTGTGAATTGGGTGAAAACAACTGCTGCCGGCGATAAACCCGCATTTGGGGTTGGTTATTATACCCGTTCTAATGCTGAGTTATGTTTGCTTGCTGTCCGTGGCAGGATTGCCTCTTATAAACGTTTATTGCCGGATGAGGCTGATCGTGGTCAGAATAAGATGACCCAGATTGTGCACGAGGAAGGTTCCACGGACGACCCGGACTGCCGCGTGAATTTTCTGTCGTTATTGGACGATTCTTCTACGCCGGTAGTCATGACACCACGCCGGCAACATTCGCGCAAGCCAGAATGTATACGCAACATGATTGTTAGGCTATTTGGGGATCTTCCGCGCGTGGAATTCTTTGCCCGCCAACAAGCGGAGGGCTGGATGTCTTTAGGAAACGATACTGAACATTTTAAAGACGAAAGTCAGCAAGAGTTGTCCGACGCTAAATATAATAGAGCACACAAAAAACAAAAAAAGAAATGATTTTAAAGTCCTACACCTTCTTCATCTGCATTATTTGCGATCCCTATCATAATAGTCAACGCCACTAAGAACCCTGCAATTCTGGGAATGGTCATGACATAATCTCCATCGACGACCAATATGACCATGAGTAGTATCTGATTGACCGCTGTGATAACATTTCCATAAAAGGAAGCTTTTCCGTCTTGATTTGCCCTGATCATTTTAAAGAGTCCGGCCAAAAAGATCAGTGTAATAGACACAATTTTGGCGGGCATTTTATAGGCAGAGACAAATTTTCTTCCTTTAAACCCCACTGTTATAAACGACCAATATGCTTTGTCAAATTTCTGAATACAAGTGTTGGGACATTTTGAATAACATGTTTTTATAAAAGGATCTTTGGCATTGATATGTTTTTCATATTGTTCTATATCGGTTTCGATTGCTTTCCAGAATTTGTCTGAAATTTTCTTTTTTTCCGAATTGGAACGCATGGCTGGGATCTGGACAGTATTGAGTTTTTCAACGACTCGTTCCAATGGAGTTTTTTCAGGGTCGAATGTGAGCACCGGTTGAAACTTGGCCATTTTAGAAATTAAGAACGGACTTTTATAGGACATAAGTGAAAATGAATATATAACACATAACATTGATAAGTAGCATGACCAGCGTACAATTTCTAACTTCGCATGTACGATCTCAATTAGGCTCAACAGCTTTTGAGCCAAATCAAGAAAAAAAAGTCTTGCCGGCCTGCAAAACACCCAAACAAGATGAACCCGAAGACGCGGATTCCATGACGATTGAAGAAAAGACTGAAGAAGTCTTATCGGACCCAAAGTTTGGAATGTTTAGTCTTTTGGCGTATCATTGGACACAAGGCTATGAAAATTCAGCCCTTAAACAACGCAACACTGTTTATTGTTCCCACATTTTCAGTTCTTTATTTGCTTTGCCCCTTTTAGTCTTTATCACTCAATGGATGATGTACATTGCGGTGTTATCCCATCAAATCCGCACCTATGATTCGGGCGCATGTCCGATGGAAGCAGAATTTGAGGAAAAATTGATGATGGCTTCTGTGGCAGTCTTTTACTTTATCAAATCTTTTTTCCTCTATGATGAGATCGTAGACCGCACCAAAAGAAGAAAGATGATGCCTACAGATGGTTACATCGTCATGCTCGACACATTTCAGGAGTTTTTCTTCAATCTTTTGGTGTACATGACTAATTTATGGGTCATATTTGCCGAAAAAGATTTCTTAAATATGTTTTTCAATACATTGGCGATGGAATTCTTGATGGAGATGGATAATGAATTTGAGCGCAAGTATTTCTCTTATTTGCCGGGCATTGCCGCTGATATTTACGACCATATGTTTGTGACTTATCGCGAAAATCACATATTGATTGCCCAAAAAAAGCATAGCTCATGGAAGTTTAGATGTTGTCGGAGAGTCACCTGGTTTCCATTCAAATTACTTGTATTTTTATTCATGATATTGCCAGTGATCTGTTTCGTCTTTATCTTCTATGGACCCATTTGTAAATGAACCCTATTTAATGTCACTGACAATACAATTAAAATGAAACAAATTTATTACGTCCCTATTGTAATTGGCATCTCGACTTTAGCGGCTGTATCGTATATGTATCTTAGAAATGTACAGACAAAGACCACTGAACCGGAGCAAGAATCGAAAGAAGCGGAGCAAGAATCGAAAGAAGAAAAGGAACTATAACTTGGTGCGCCAGCTGCACAACAAATGTTGAACATAGAACCAGACCAAACAACGAAAGATAATTTAATGGCGACTCTCATGGAAAGTCGATCGTTCAAACGCAATAAACTACAGTGGATTACATTCTATAGCTCTTCAATTGCTACAGCGCTCATGTTTATTATACTTTGTTCAATATCAGCATGGACACTCTCAATTGCCCATCAGATCAACGGAGTTGTGACAAAATCAACCGAAATTTTATCGGATGTCGAGGAAATGTTACCGATATTGAATGCTATTTGCGATCATGAAAACTTTACAAAAAGATATGGACATATATGTTCGACCAAATAAAACTGTACATAATTTAAAGAAAAAATATTTAAGTCAATTATTGTTCACAATTACAGTTTTCTTTGTAAGCATTTTTCAGACCATAACAATCAGAAGCCGAAACAACTGACGCAAGACTCCCAGAAGACGTGTACTCCACCCCACAATCACAATTGACTTGGAACGCTTCTTTCAGACCGGGACAATCAGAAACCGAAACATCGTCAAATTCGTCCGACCAATTCAAATCACCATTTTCGCCATAAATACGCACGTAATCGACCACCATTTCACCGGACACAAAATTTGAATCAATACCACCAGTACGATCTGGTTCAACAGCCACATTCAATAACAAAAAATGTTCATGATCGAAAGGCCAGTTTGTTTTATCCGAAGGTGCTGTCACTGTTTTATATGCAACGTCGTCCACTTTAAATGTTATTGTGGTTTCAGTCCAGTCCATCGAGTATACATGGAACTCATCAACACTGGGCGAAAGTTCTTGAGTATTCCACGGAATTGTGCCACCCGCTGCGAGTTCAATAACACCAGGTAAAGGCCCGTGCATAGCAGACCCGACAAAGTTCTGTGTGCCATACTGTTCCATAATATCGATTTCGCCTGCATTACGCCATGGTACTTCAGGACTTCTTCCAAAGTCATGCACGCCAACTTCATTAATATTCGAACCGAGGGTCCAAATTGCAGGCCATAGTCCGCTCTTTTTTGGAAGTTTGGCGCGCACTTTAACGGTGCCGTATTTGAAATCATATTTCGAATTCAAACGAGCCGACGTGTATGCTCTTTTCACGCCTTGAGACTCGTATTCTTCCTCTTCCTTTTTTGCAACGATATGCAAATGACCGCCCGAAACATAGGCATTTTCACTTCTATCTGTATAATGTTGTTGTTCGTAATTCGCCCAACAATCTTGTAGACCAGCAATGCACTCTATTTGTAGATGCCATTTATCATCGAGTTTCGGTCTAGGTATTCTCGCCGGCGGATCCGGAGCCGGCGGATCCGTTCCACAGTTTCCACAGGTCCCATACGTATTTACAACATCTTCTGATCCCACGACCCACTGTCTATTTGCATAAGATACATAATCTGTAATAGGTGTACAAGACCAATCTTCTGAAGCTGTGTTTGCTGCAACTAAATTTTCTTGAACTCTATCAACCACTAACAGATACTCCATGTTAGCAGTCGGCGCAGGATCAAACGTAAATGTCCAAGTGCCGTCGCCATTGTCAGTTGCTCCCGCACCACTATTTGCATCCCAGCCCCACCATGGACCGGTCATGCGCACTTCAGATGCTGTTTCGCAAACAGTTGTCGTTATTGTAAGTTGAGTACCTCCACCAGTATCACCGCCAGTATCACCGGATGTACCAAGGTTAACTGTGCCAGTGTGACCAGCTGTCAAGACGACATTATCAATATTAACAGCACCAGTATCCGCACCCATATCGAAAATAACACGGGTTGTATCGCCACCAAATTGAACACCTGTACCGTCAGCCTTAGCAGTCAAATGCATAACAATAGTTTGCGTTGAAGCACTCAAGGTAACTGTGTCAGTATGACTCAGGTAAGGAGCAACAGACTGGCCGATACCTGCAACGATTGTACGGTCAGCACCGGTTACATCAAATGCCAACGTGTAGTCTGCACCCGCGACAACATTGACATAGCCACTCAGATTTACATCCCATGGATCTCCAGCAGCAGCAATATCAGCCTTGTTAACACCATTGACTGGATTGTAAGCATTGCCATACCATGTGGTTGATGTAGCTTCGTCAAATGTACCATCAGTTACAAGGTTTCCAGTTGTTGGAAGGTTAATTCGCATGACGTATGCTGTCCCGACAAAATCGTATCCAGTGGCGGTGCTCGACGCAGAAAATCCAATCGTTGTTGTTGGCCAGGGCACATCATCCGCAACAATAAAGTCGAGCGTCAGCAAATCTTTCGGCAATGTTGTCCCGGGCCAGTAGCCAAAGAGTGACGCCCAGTTGGCAGTAACGTATTTGTCCGTGGAGTCGTTGTCGTCGTCGTTGTCGTAATCGTCGTTAATGCCAACACTGCTATAAGAAAATAGGTCATTGTCAAGCACGTTTGTGGATTCTCTAAACTGGAGGACCGTCGAATCGTAGTGGACGCGCAGCCCCAAGCCCGATAGTTCAGCGTTTTTATTGGATACATCGTATGATATTGTCACTGACGCGACACCGCGAAACGCGATTGGATCTCCACTGACGGAAACCTGTTGCTCTGGCCCTTTTTGAATGTTTGGGTCGTTCGGGGCGAAGTCGGCATTGTCGCCAACTCCGTCGTTGTCCGAGTCTACGGTCTCCGAGGCGTCGTTTGGGAAGGCGTCTTCATCGTCGTTAACTCCGTCGTTGTCCGAGTCGACGGGCCCTGGCGGAGCAACAGAAATAGACTGTGCTAGATTATCAATGTAGATAGTCCAAGCACCAGTGCCATCACCTGACTGTGATAGATCGTTGAAGAATGCAATCTTAGTTTGATCCGCTGGCATAGCACCAGTGAAGTCATAAGACAATGTTAGCCAACCTGAACCTGTGTGACTTGCTACACGCTCAACGTTTGCTAGGTCCAACTTCAGTGTAATGTCTCTAGCAACTGTTGAGTAAACATCAGCTGTAATGATCTCACCGTTGGCTGCATCAACTGCTGTATCTAAGTTGATCCATACACCAGCCCAGTTTTGACCTGCATCCTTAACATACTTGAGTGAAACACCATACAAGCTATCTGGACCTGCTTCTAGGCTGGCTACACCACCGTCAAAGCCGTAAATGTCATAGGCACCTTCTTCAAAGTCAACTGGAAGCGCAATAGTTGCACCAGTATCACCACCATTGTCGCATACATTTGATGTGTCGATGATACCTAGACCGTCAGTGCCCTCACCGGCACTAATCATTAGGTTACCACCTGACGCTTCATCACTCCACAACATTGCGAAGCTTGTCGTCGCTGGCATCGTACCTGCTGCCCATGTGATTTCTACTGTCGCAACACCATCAGTTATAGTCGCCTCCGAAGCCGTACCACCACCCCGTACGTTTTCTATGATCAATACATCAATCACATTGTTGACCGAAGTAGCAGTCACCGTCATGCTATCAGCACCCGAGTTCTCGACCGTTAGAAGGATGGAGCCATCATGGTTGTCAATGTTAAAGTGTGTGACTTCTGTGGCACAGTATGTAACATGCTCATATACAGCATACTCGCAGTTTCCGTCGTCCTGGGTGGCGGCGGAGTCGTAGTTTTCGGCGGTGGGGTCCGTGCAGCCTAGAACTGCCACGCCGCCAACTGCCACGCCGCCAAAGTAAATGTTGTTAAACGCGACCTCGCCATTTCCGTCCACTATGAACTCGTACGCAAGGTCGACATTATCGGAATGAATCAACTGAATCTGCACGTTGTTCCATTGGCCAGCCGTCGAAACGTCCAGAGCCACAGAGGTTTCGCCGTCTAGATAAAAGTTGAGAATGGTAGATTGGACCACGTAGTAGTCGATGTTCAGGTATAGGTATGGAGACACGTCCTGGGCTGTAAACTGCGTACCCTGGTAGTCCAGGTTGGTGTACACCAGGTTATCGCCTGTCGAGTCGACATTCGTCGCCTGGCCCCAGTCCGGGTCGAAGTCTGTACCTTCGAGTTTGCCGTACGTCGTACTGAAGATGGAGAGCACGTCGAGCGCCTCGGTGGGGACGGGCGCCGTGGGGATCTGTTGCTCTGGCCCTTCTTGAACGGCACAGCCATTGTATACATCAGTTTCAAGTACAGTGTCACTATTTAGAACCAAACGCCGGTTTGCACCAATAGTATTAAAACAATCAGCAGGAACAGTTTCCTGTGATACCCAGTTACCAATTGCATACTTATATTCATAATCTGCATTTAGTAGCGGGATAGTCAATGTCCATACATTATCACCATCTTCATCAGACATTGGGTTACAAGCACCACACCAGGTGTTGAACGTACCCTGTAGTGTCGGCACTTCACCATCAAGATCAACGCCTGTCATATCAACAGAGAAAGTAACGCTGCTTGGTGGCACTGGAGCGTCTCTTTCACCATGGAAGTACAGGTTATCCAGTACAACTGCACCGTTACCAACAACCTTCAACTGATTAACACCAGTTAGATCAACCACATTGTATGCATACAATGGAATATCAACACTCACCCACTGATCGAAAACAATCTGATCCGTTAATGAATAACCCTTTTCAGGTCCGAGTGCATTGATCACAAACATCTGCAAATCAGTAGCATCCTCTGTGTAGAAGTCAACATGGAAGAACTCTTTAGTCGAAACATCCTGTGCTTCAAAATCAGTACCTTGATAGTCGAGATTTGTATAAGTAATTACATCAGTCACCACTACCTGAGTCGATTGACCCCAGGATGGATTAAAGTTATCCACAGTTACGTCAGTGTAAGCATTACTAAATAGCGAGATTACATCAGCTGCATCAAGTGTTGGAGTTGGAGAATCAGGAATTGAAGGGTCTTCTGGCTCGGGCTCTACGACCGTACCGGCGCAGGCATCGTATGTGTTGGCAGCATCGCCGCTGCCTACGACCAATACGCGGTTCGCCCAGCTCGAGGAGTCAGTGAACAACGAACCACCGTCAATCTCCGCGGTACACTCGGCGCCCGCCGCATTGTCAATTAGGTTCTCTTGAACAGCATCCACAACCCACAAGTATCTCATGTCCTCGGTCGGTGCCTGGTCAAAGGTTACGGTCCAAGTGCCGTCGCCATTGGAAGTCGCTACCGGACCATTATTTGCATCCCAGTCCCACCATGGACCGGTCATGCGCACTGACAAGCTGCCGTCGGGTGCCGTGACAGTCAACGTGAGAGCATTCAGTCGGCGCCGTGCCGCTGAACGTAAAAGTGTTTCGCCAAGCGCAAAGGCGCTCATCGTAAAAAGCAAAACAGTGAATAGAAATAACCTAATGGTGTTCATGATATGTTTGAAATTGGTCGTTGTTATATAGTGTTAATTGAGAAGACGATTAATATCGGATGTCACGCAAATGTTAATTTTAAGTGAATATAAAATCAGACTATTTAACTTGTGTATGAGATGATACTCTCTATGATTCCTCGCGGCATTTGCATTGACCTTGAAACAACGATTGCTGGTAAAATTTCGGACGCGATTCGCGGTCCGGGTTTTAAACGTTTTGAAACTAGAATCATCGAGATCGGTGCCTGTCATTGGCGGGATACCTCTCGGCGATTTATGCGTCTGGTCAATCCCGTTACAGTACCACTGACATCGGGCGCCGCTCTGATGCAACATTTACAAGATATCCATCAGAAACCGGTCCCCACGCTAAATTTTTGGTCGAAAGTTCTGGTCAATCGAAAATCGGTGGATCGTACGATGTTCTCGAAAGAAGAAGATCCTGCCGTTTGGCTTGTCCGCAATCCAGAAAGACGCGCCGAAGATTTCGTTCGATGGTTTAATGGTGCCCATGGGCCGGAGTTTGTTTCCGAAACCGCCGCTCTCCGAGATCTATTGACGTGGACTGGCAACCACGCATGGCTGGCACATAATGGCAATTCATTCGATTTTAAGGTGTTGCAAGGATGTGCGCAAAGAACGGGCATCCCTATAACCGACACGATTAAGTTTCATGATACCTTGAAACTTTTCCGGAAATATATTCCGGGTCACCGGTCCTATTCCCAACCAAAAATATATGAGGCTATATTTTCTGAAAAGTACAACGCTCATGTCGCGATTGATGATTCTTTGGCATTGGCACGGCTTTGTGTGCATTGTAATGATACAAAGAAATTGCTTCGGGAACCGGTCGCTTCCAGAGTCAAACAAATGAAATTTCCATTGCTTAATGACACGTTATTGGTTGCCAAAACGCCAACAAAAATACGGAATCCAATGACATATGGATCTAACATTAAAATCCGGCGCGCTATGGATCTGACATTTCCAGGACGTCCGACAGCCTCTAAATCTGTTTCCAGAGTGCCCGGCGCCAAACTAAAACGCGATACCAAAAAAATTACTAAAATTGCACATTTGAAAGGCGTAGGCCCCAAAAGTTGTCAAGCATTTGCCAATGAAAACATTTTTTCACTCGAACAACTATTCAGACGCTATAAAGACGGCGGTAGACCATGGCTTAAGGGATTGTTGCCATTCGGCGCACATTACAGAGTTATAGAACAATCAATACAAGCAGCTAGATAACACCATATAAAACGAAACATAAAACGATCCGAATGTATTCTTATGAAATAATGTGGGTTTTTGATGGTAAAGAATATACAACTATTATTGTATTTAAAGGTCCCAAATCGAGTAAATGAATTCGGTTTCTCAGGTCTCCCCGAAATACGCTCGCCGAGATCGCGTATCTATGCTTTTAGAACAGTTGAAGGTGCGAATAAAGGAAAATCCTGAAAAAGACCATACAGATTTGGACGAAAAACTCACTGAAGAGTTGCGGTCTATCCGTGAAGACGAGATTCAAGGAGTACCTGAGCACTCGAATCTTGAACCGTTTCCGGTTTGGCAAACGATCGCCACAGCAGGTATGTACGCATCTATTGCGGGTCTGTGGTCTATTCGTCCTCAGAGGCGAATTCAAAATTATCTTCCTAACAATGATCCGGCATGGCTGGCCATTTTTCGCGTCGAATGGTCCCGGGTTCGTTTGAGGGAGGATTGTACGACAGTAGATTTGTTGCATTTGTTGCTGGTGCGTCGGGCAAAATTTCGCACAATGGCAAAAACGAATCCATCTGTCAACTAGAGTGGACTACAAATGTGTAATCTGTTCGTGATATATGTTGGAATTTTTATTTGGTTGGATCATTGGTGTGTGGATGGGACAACAGTTGCCATTGCCCTCGGTGCAAACAGCCATTCATAATTGGTGGTTTTCGAAGCCGAGCGGGAACCAACCGACAACGACAACAATAAATGATGCGGATAGATCTCCCACAGAAGAAGATCACGAATCGGCTCCGTTGTTTACCGGTGAAATGCCGCCGGCGACGCCCGTTTAAAACAGAGTATTTAAAGGTTCTGGACGAATTAAAATGTTTTTCTTCTTTTTCGGGCTATTGTGCGGTATTGTATTGAGTCAAGAAGTTCCCGGTATTCCTAAAGTAAAGCCTTATTTAGAAAAGGCATGGGCGAAGATAAATCCCCCTTCAAATGATGCGCCTCCATCGAATGAGTCGGAACAAGACTCGGGCGGCAGTAAAAACGATTAATATGTATTTAAGTATAATGTATTTGTTTAAAAAAATGACATCTGTATGTGAATTATCTTTACGGCGCGATGTTCCTATCACTATGGTACATGGTAAATTAAAGAGTCATGTGATTCTTTTTAATCCTCCTTATGATATCCCTTCGATTTTAATTGAATTTTGTCAATTTGGTGGCAATCCTGTGAAAATTGTGATTAGTCATTCGAATCGAGATGTGAGCATTGTTCAGCCTTCCATTGCACATACAATTCTGAGGACGGCTGTGCAAACCTTTCAAAATCATCGGCTTCAAATGCCAGTTCGCCAGGATGCACGTCCCCGTTTTGGTGTCATGCAACCGGCGTTTGATGGTCTATCTCAAGGATTTCCTGGTCTCCGACCCGAGTTGTTTTCTCAACGCCATTCGGCTTCACAAAGACCGGCACGAGATACTGGAAAATTTTGCTCTATATGTCTTGAAAACATTTTCGAGAATGATTTGCAATTGTTGCCGTGTGCGCATGCTTTTCACCGCCGATGTATTGCCCGTTGGACGCATGAACAGATGAATTGTCCGGAATGTCGCTGTCCATTAGCATAAAAGGTCTTTCATGGTATTTCTCCACATGCACGACCTTTCGCATTTATGGCCGGCATTTTGTATATCGATGATGGAGATACAGCCATCATTATTTGCGTCACAGTCTTGAAACAGTTTTTTATATTGTGGACCTTCTACTGCCAAAAGATAGGGTCTTTTCAACACAGAAGAACTGCGAATGGCTGAATGTAATTGGAATTTATTCATGCATGCATCTTTTAGGGCGCATTGCCAGAGATCGAAATGGTCAATGCCACAGGCCTCGGCCATGCCAGTCATGGTGAGCAAGACCAGGATGATGTGGAGGATTGGAAGCTTCATTATTTATATAATGAAATTTACTTTTTATACTGAAATTCTATATCTATTTACAAAGGAATTGCCGAATAATATTATTGTCCCGATGGCGACGGCCCCGAGAAAATGTTCTGAGGACCATGGTGGTTTTATTTCGACAGATATATGTGACATGGCATCCCATATGAGCTGTCCTATGATCCCTGCTAAAATGTACAATGCAAGAAATAGGACGGCTTTTAGAACTATTTTTGTATAGTCGGGCCTGGCGGGTGTGTATTTGGCCAGGCATACTGTACAGTGATCGTTTCCCGACATTTCTCTAAAGATGTGCAAGCATTTTTTATGTACAACGTTTTCGCACAAGCACGGGGATGGAGTTGAACACACTTCCATACAAATATAACACTCATCCAGTAACTCTTCGAACGGGTCTTCCGTTGACATATAATCAGACAGACAGACAATATATATGTTGAATCCATAGAAGTCAGTTTTTTTAGATATATAATATTCCATTTATGGTATTATTGTCTTCGGTTATGGATTGTGAAGCGCAACACAAAGTTTGGTTGCAACAGCTACAGGTGCTTCGACATTCGACCGAATTATTGTCTGAAACGGAACCGAAAAATATATTACAACATTTCTTTTTACAAGCTTCGGAACGCGAACTCTCTACGGAACTAGAATCTGTAAAACAAATGTCCAAAACATTGATATGTGACGCTTTGAACTCTTTAGAATCTTTGGAAGGTTCTTATCGTAAAAAAGCAGCCATCATTTTGAAAAAATACTTGCACGTGTCTATTCTACAACACATCCGTCTCGCCGATATTCGTAACAGGGCCGTCTTTGAAATATACAAACGGTGTGGGATCACAGTCGATACATATTTCGAACGGTATTCGAGCCCACCCGGTACACCCGAACAAATAACAGCCTATTCGCATGTGGCACATGGAGGGGCCATCGCCACCGCCGAAAAAACATCAGAATTGTCACAAATATTGCTCTATATGCAAATATTAAAGCGTTTTTTCAGGATATGTGAACACATATTTCATCAAAGGGGAACAGGCGAAGCAGAACAACTCAATTGGCTAGGAGCAACGTGGGCCACGCATGCCAAAAAAATGTCTCTGGGGGATCTGATATGGGAATTATTCTTAGATATACACGAATATGAAATATTATAATTCTTTTACTACTTTTTTTACAGAATCTAATACATTGGAACCGACATGCCGCCAAGCCTCGGACTCCAACACCATCTTTTCGACTGGCATCTCCCTCAAAATCTTAGACATCGATTCCAAAGAATCTATCAGGCGATGAACATCGTCCATGAGTGGCACCTGATGGCCAGACTTTAACAAAAAAGACGTCTGATGAACAGAATCCATGGTTTTTTCAACAGTTTCCAACATAGAGGCTAACCTTTCCGGGTGATACGTCGATTGTAATGTGTGTACCGAATGTATCGTCCACGTTCCAGCAATAATAAACCCTATAGTGATGATCAATAAACACGCGGCTGACACTACTGCAGCCAGTGTGCGTACCATTTCACACTGTGGTTCGTTGCGTTTTGAGACCAACATTATTTATTAAAAAACGTTCACTAAATAGGGGAAAATCATCGGTCAAGGAATCACCGGAACATAAGTCGTATAACCTCCCGCGGCTCTTGAGACCGTTTCTTTAGGTTTGATGGCGCCATTGAACCGTTCCAGATCTTGTTCCTCTTCAATGGCCAATTGTATATCACGATAATGCGCCAATCTAGCGTTTCTCATACACTGAGATATAACCGAGAATACACATAGCAACCCGAGCAGAATAATTCCAATAATGACAATCACCATTTATAGATACGGGACCATCTTTTATAGTGTTTAACCTCAAACACTATTTAGGTGTTGCGCGAACACACACATGGAATCATTGGCAATCGGATTGGCGGGTATTGGACATGCGTGTTGGGACTATCAATTGGCTTGGATGGCCGCCAAAGACCCAGACGCGTCCATATTACACATGCATTGGCTTCGAATGTTTTTTATGATGATATTTTTATGGATATTCTCATGGCGACAAAAAATAGACCCCAAACCATGGCTATGGTGGTTAAAATTTGCACTAGTGGGTTGGGTTATTCCGTCTATTATTTACACAATGTCCGTTATATGGACGGGATATCGAATATCTGTCTCTTTTCAACCGTTCATACCCTTGGTCGTCCTCGCGAGAAGAGGAACAGAGATCAGTGAACTAAAATATCTAGCACTTACATTAACAATGGGTGGTACATTGGCGATTTGGTATTCTGTAGAGTGGCATGCCGAATTATGGCAAATATGGGGCGCTGTTCTCGGTTCGTCATTGCAGGTGGTCGCTACTGCAGAATTCTTTGTCATGTTGAAGGATTCAAAGAATAAATTAGCGACGATTAGGATGGGAAATACTTGGGCGGTCATTCTTATGTTTTTTGCAACGATTGTATGGACACCTCAACATTTATCAGCGATCACAAATAACCGGTTAGATATTTGGATTCTAATATTGGTTGCATCAGCGATTGCCGCCGGTATTAAATATGGATTGATCGCCTATTTTTCACAAAAATTGTCCGCGGATGGTGTCGCCATTTTCGAATGTGTGCATCCCATTGCCACACTATTCTCAGATATTATACGAGGAAAAGACATATTTGAATGGGATGATGCCGTCGCGGTAACATTTCTTACAATTGGATGGATCTTGTACCCAAAAAAATAATATAAATATCAAAAATATTGTAAATATCAATATCTCTATAACATGATAAATATTTTACAAAAACATGCGATATGGTGTCAATGTGTCACCATTTTTCATGTCGCCATCACACTAGCCTGTATTTCGTCCTTCCAAAATATAACAAAAGGTCCAGATATATTTTGGTCCACCGTTTGCATCATAAATACGATTGTATTATTTGTAGAAGCAGAACATGCCCCAATCGTATTCACCACAGATACATGGCAAACCATAAACAATTACAGAGAAAAGATCATTTGGTCCGTATTTGCTACTTTTAACGGTCCCAAAAACCCTCTGATATACCAATGCTTTGCTATCCTGTTGATCTTCATCTGTTTCCAAAAATTACCGTTTTTATGGTCTATCAGCATCTTTGGGATCTCATTCTTCTGGGACAGTTGGTCCGTGAAACTACTCTTTTGTATCTATGTCTTTGCAATATACCAAAGACATCGGTTGTTTCATTCGGTCATAAATCAATCTATTGCGGGGACAAACCTTAAAAAAGCCTATGCAGCCAAATCCATACATATTTTTTTGGAAGGCATTTTCATCTGGTATCTCCGGTGTTTACACAGGTTTCCACACGAATTTAGATGGAAAAATGTGTTTATAGGAATGGTGGCAGTGTTCTTATCGTTTTTATATTGCTCTTTTAGAGTTAAAAAAACGAAAACGTCTAGAAATGCAATCGTTAAAAGTTATGGACATGGTATGGCTGCGTCTTTGACGGCGGCCAAAGCCTGTCCTGTCTGTAGACAATGTTTAACAGCATTGGATATGGAATCTTCATTCGGTGATGGATGATACCAACATTCCGACAGACATATCGTCGCGGGCCCCCGTAATATTCTGGATATATTTCGTTGCGGACTCTGAAGACCAAGCAACATATCCGCATTCTATGAGTGTTCGACGATTAGAGACACCATCCGATTGAACAATGGCCACAACGGTTTCTTTTGGAGGTATTTCATGAATATACACATGTACCATATCCATAGGAACAGAGGCCCTTTCCCTCGAAACAGTATCTCCATAAGTGGCCATATTTTGACCACGGGCGGTGCCATGCAACAAGACAGAAGAACCCCAATTCTCATGTGGGTTGGAAGGAATCCGGACACCTTGCGTCCCATAACGGATCCTCGGTTTATGTACACGCTGATAAAGATTGGTGATCCAGTCCAAATTGCGCACATTGATGCCGACTCGATCACCCTCAATGTCATAAATCAACATGGGGCGATATTCACCGTCGGGGTCCAACAATTGGTGACGGCTTGCGTTCCAACGATTATAACATACATTTTTGGGGCGCTCACAATTCATCACATATCGACGATATACGTCGAGGTCATCCCAACTATGTGCTACCGAAGTTTGATGGACGCGATCGCGATACACTAACAACGCCTCTGAATCGCCAATGTTTACAGTCACCATAAAACGCCGCGACCCGGATGAAATTAAACGCGTTTGTACGAAAGTGGCGCCAGAACGGGGGAAGTTTGCCTCTTCTAACAACGAAACGAACGAATTTCGTATATTGTGTTCGGCTGTTTGTACGTCTTTGAGGATGTCTTGTGCACTATATTGTGAAACAACGTGTCGCATTTCGATACCAGCCAGAGCTGCTTGTAGCCCATTTGGTCCATGGCCATCTGCCACAAAAACAGAATCGTGATCATGTCCGTAGACATCTTGGCCGGCAACACCATAAGAGCCCCGCCGAGTCACGCCGGTATTATGTTTTTCATGGCCAATTCCGGCAGAACTTGTCTTGAGAGAATGACTATAATCCCTTCTATGGTCTGACGACAAGATGGAATGTTGAACGCGCCCGTTTGGCGACCCATCTTCCACAATCGATACCTCGGAGGTTATCATCTCATTTTAGTTGGAGGATTATATACTTACAAAACGAGACCTTTCTTTTTCTGTTGTTTTTTCGTTTTCTGTTGAAACGACCATTCGCGGGAAAGATCCGCCTCTTGAACAGTCAACGCCCAATGATTTCCAGTCACGTTTCCAAGTAAAATGACTATGAATATCCAAATATTATTGCCTATTACCAATACAATTCGCAAAATCCAGACCATGGTGGAAATACCGACCCAAAACGAAGACCATCGAACCAATTTTTGACGAGTGTCTGAACCAGGTGGATCCCGCAGAATTTCTCGACTTAGCTGAGAATTTTTTAACCAAATGAAATTAGAAATGATTTGCAACCAAAATGCAACGACAATCATACTAAAAAACCACTGATACCCTTCTAAATCATATCCCGCTATACTGATCTGGTGCATACATGTAAATGAATTTTCACACATCTTAATAAAAAAAAAGAGAATACCTTTATATATATATTTAACGTCTTTTTCTTTTCTTCTTACGGGGTTCCGACATTAACTCTTCTCCACGCACGATCCATTCAGATAAATCCTCATTATTCTTGGCGGCTGTCACACAATCGTTTAGAATAGGCACCGATACCTTGTGACGTTTAAAACCATTCGCCAACCCCCACAGAGAAACAGTGAAATTAGGATGTTCGCCATGTTTCTTCACGACAGTTTTAGTTATTTTCTTTGCAAACCCAAAATCAATCATATATGGACGACCATTAGAGTCCAACATCACATTTAGCGCGTTCATATCGCCATGAAGGATAGAAACATCATCTAAACGCGACATAAGGGCACAAATCATGTATTGCAGTTCGTCGGGCATTACGTCTTGATGATAATCTTTGGCTGGCAATGATTCCAGTTTGCGCATAACAATATACTTGTCTTCGACCGATACGCCATATATTTCTGGAGATATGTCTGCTTCAGAACATATGGTCTGATATTCGGCCTCTTTCAAGATCTTTGCTACTGATTTTTTTGCTTTAAATGTTTTGACAGCGACCTTTGTTCGGGCACGCAGATTAATGGGGTGTCCGGCATATTGGCCAGAGTACTTTGGGCCAATGTTGACCAAATAAGTCTTGCCGTCTTTTCCGTCTTCTCCAAGTTGTTCATTTTGAACGAGATCTGCCAGATTTAAATGTGAAAGACCTGACGACATATTTTTTTAGTGAATGTTTTGGTTGGAAATTATAAACAACATATGTTTATCTTTAGTGTTTTAATGTATATTGTTTGTATTGTGGTTTATCTATCGGTATGACTGGCACCGCCACTCCATTGACGACTGGCAACCCTGAAGCAAGTTCGATAGCAGTCTGTAATGCATAGGCATCTGAAAGAGAATGTAAAGTTTCTGCTAAAATGGCAACTTGGCCCTGACTTTGCAATGTGAATTTTTTGAGGGCTGCAAGTTTGCCAGTCTGATTTTTAGCCATCTCTTTGGCCCATTTATACCAACTCTCAGGCAAATTCTTGAAAATAGACTTTGAACCAATAAACGTATTACACGGCGGTTTATACAACGGAGGATATGCTCCCAAATAGACTTGATTCGGCTCCAATGTTACCCAACCTTTATCTGTTTGGGCGTTGATAGCAGCAAATGTTTCCAATTCTTTCTCTAGTTCTTCGACTTTTTCTGTGTTTACAGACCATATCATTGGGTTTTTTTCTACTTTTATTTGGTCTTTTAGAGTGTGCAATCTATCATAAAAATCTTGTTCTAGGACTTTTATTCGATATTTATCGCCTATTTTTTCATATCCCCATATGCATTTCAAATTGTCAGCCCTCTTTACCCACAAATATTTGTCCATTTTTATTAGTTCGTCGTATTGTTTTTTAAGATCGTTCAAGGTACAGTACATCGGATGTCTTGTGTCTATATGTATGTTTTTGTATGTAAAGTCAAAAAACATTTGTAAAAATCTCAGTTGATCTTTAAATTCAGTCTGTTTCTCCCATAACTTCATTAGAGTATCTTTACCATAACCGAAGAGGGCGATCGCGCCGGCGGTGACAAGTGCCATTTATGTTTCAAATGTAATGCTTTATATACTATGCGATTTTTGAAAGGACTAAAATTTTGGTCGTTTCAGACGGGTACATCCAAATCGTCTTTATCAATATCTTCGATGGCTTGTTTTGCTGCCAAGAATAAAGATATTGTGCAAACGTGCATGCCTTCGGATCTTAAAAAGGCACGCCGTATAGGCTTTCCATCGAGATCGTACATGTTATGGAGTGTGGAAGGTTCGTGGAAATCCATATAATTATCCCACCAATGGGAAGCGGCTTCCAGTTTCATATGCTTTTTCAAAGTTATGATCCATAAAAACCCGACAAAAGGCCATATGATATCAGTATGCATATCATCGCGGCCTCTTAGCCATGCCCTTGTCGTTTTGCGTATTGTTATTGGGCCCGCTGTCCTCAGTGGTATAAACAATGTATTTAATTCTTGATTAAATGACATGGTAAATGTTGTTGGTAGGATGTTCCAATATACTGCGAGAATTCTGGGGAGTACTTCTTGTGTTCGAAATAGTTCCGGTTGCCATTTTTGAATGAATTTTTTATGAAGGGCAATGCACTTTTCTTTCGTCCGTTGATCTTTATTAATGACGGCGATCATTTCCATGGATTGTATGGCTTTGATCATAAGGACGTTTGTTAGTAACAAATGGCCAGAATGTTCTCGTGTAGTTTCCCAAGAAGAATCTACGGGCTCGTAAAAAGTGTCCTCTGCAATAAATCTTTCTAACCATTTGAAAGCTCTCTGCGTAGACAAGTATAGTTCTGTGATGACACGGGGGTTGTCCCAGTAATTATGCCAGACCAAAATTAAAAAAAACATATTTGAATCGACAATAGGTACCTCTTTGATGCGCGATCTAAAGTGTGGTATTTCTCGGCCCCACCATCCAACCGTCCATCGTGCTGGAACTTGCCCAGTACGATTCATATTTTCGGACAATTTACGAACAAAATTAGCAAGTTCTTCAAGGCCCATTTTTCTGTCTAATAGTCCCAACAATGTGTAAAAACATTCTCGTGTGTTTATTTCACGCTTGAATGCTCCGGTCCACCATCCGAACTTTCTTTTAAAGGTTGCGCTGTGCATTTGGCTCTCAAGTGACGATTTAAAATGGGATGTATGTTTGAATATACATGGACATAGATAGACAATGAGTCTAAAAATAAGGATAGGTATGATAGACATACATTCAAAACAGTCCATAAGTCATATTTAAGAGTTAATCTTTATATAGATGTGGTTTATACTTTTCCTTTGGATTGTTTGTTCAGTGGCTGTTTCTGCTCGGAATTTGGTTGGGGCATACGTTCCCCAAAGAGATCCATCCGGAAAATTATTACCTAAACAATGTCACGGCTCTACTGGATTTTGTTGGTGCGTTGACCCCGATGGTGCGCAGATAGGCGAAGCCGCTGGTCCCGGTATTCCACTCGACTGTTATTGAACCCATCTGGCGCCACAGTTTAGACAATGACAGAAACAGGTCATGGGTTCATCTGCTCCTCTGGTTTGCTTTTGATAATAATCTACTTTTCTTTCTCGACATTTGCCACAGACAAGGATCGATTCTGTGATCTCTTTCTTCTCTTCATAGGTTGGATAAACTTCTTGGAGCCATAGGTCTCGTTGTTTTCCGTGCTCCGTGCCTACAAGCCAGAGTTCGGGCGCGTCTATCAGATGTTGTACGGAGAAATGGTCAAGTGCGGATGGATTGTTCTGAAAATGGGCTGTAAATTCTCTCACTTTGTGTGGAGGCTGTAGCATTAACTGTTTAGCATATTTTGGTATATATTTTTGTAAATAAGAATCCATTTCATTTTTTATATTCGTATTTATATTCAAAATCACATACTCTTTACACAAGAGAAAATGCCACAATAATGCCCGGAAAAATGAGATCGAGAATGGTTTTGTAGAGTTCGATCTGGCAAAATGTTTGGAATCGTTTAATATACATGAAATCCAAAGTTAGTGTCACGATATACGTGTAAAACACTATCAATCCCACTATCGGAATTCCGAATATCAGAGACGTTTCGCCCCGCCGTCCTGAAATCAATAGACCGGTAAATACATACGTTTTTATCAGACAATGAGCCACGAATGGCACAGTGACTGTCCGCGGGTCCTTCTTCTGAGATTGGCACCAATGTAATCCCTCCAAAGACAACAGATTCTCATCTGTAATAAATTTATCGGCGACATTTACATCGTCTTGTAATTGATTCTCTGAAAGTCCAGCCTGCCATTCTGCAATAACAGCCAACAAAGGCAATAAGACCGCCGTTAATTCTGAATCCACTTCCAGAATAAGCATCGTGATCCATAAATACAAAGTAAAAGAAGCCATGTCCGTGATACTGCGAATGGTATTGAACCCGCGAACATACATTATTTTAATGTCGCACCAGAAACGACTATTTGATGAACCCCAACCCCCGGACAATAAATTTATATACATAAATGTATACAATATACACTTGGTGAAAACTTGAAAGATGCATAGCCATATGAGAATTGACGTCTCGGAACGACTAATGGCAAGGCCTCCTGCACATATCGTTTGTAGTATCAATACACAAACGGCTAATTTTACAATCTCGCGCAGAGACAATGGGTTATTTGATAACCTACAAGTGGCGGAACAAACTCTTAGGGGAAGAGACGAAGAACCAGTCGAAGACACAAATGCGATTTTTTCTTCCGGATCTTCGGACATTTAGTAAGAACAAACACCTATTTATAGTTATTCTAGTTATTCTCATTGTCGGTCCTCTGATTGTTGAAAATGTTGATATAAAGAATTTGGCGTTGTATGTTCGGCATTTAATTCTTTTAAAAATCCAAGTCTTTGATAGACCATCACAATGAATTCGGAACAAAAATATGATTCACGTCTTTCTCCCATAGATCCTCCAGACCACGAAGGCAATACGGAGCAAAGAGCACCCGTATTGTTATATTGTTTACCCAGTTCTTCTATAGAAAATTTCAAAATGTCTTGATAATCTTGCTCTGATGTTTCCGGACCTTTCAACATTTCAACCATACGATCATCCGATGTTGGGATCTTAAACCATGAATCATGGGAAGTCTCCGTCAACACGCGCACGCTCATAGGATGACCCCACAATAAAGAAAAGGACAACACCATATTGTCGGATGTTTGAGCCGCCTTGCGGAATCCTGTATCGAAAAAATTCATCTCGATCTGAGTAATAATACGCTGGCCATCTTCAGGAGCATATTGCCCATTCTGAGCCGATTTGTAAATCTCCTTCACAGCACCCATAATATCTTTAGGGGTCGTGTGAATCACCAGCTCACAATGACAAAACTCTCCAGATGTAAACCACGTTACAAAACGATTAAAGGCACCCCCAAAATAATCCAAAGGTCGATAAAAACTCACCGATAATGACATCTTTTAATTCACCTGAACGCATATAAATACTCCCAATCACTAAGATAAATGGGAAACCTTTGTTGGCCCAAAAATACAAATCAAGTTGTAGAATGTATTCAACAAATGCAACAAGTCGAAAATACACTCGCAAGGCTCATAGACAAATATGAAATGCAAATTGCACAACAAAAATTGCAAGCCAGGAGGAAGTTAAACAGGAAACATGACTGCATCAGACACGTCAAAACCATTCACATCATTCGACATCATAAACAAAAACTAGAAAATAGACTCACCGCTTGTCTAAATAAAAGATATCATCTAGAATCTCTAAATGTCACAAAAATGCATATAGATGCGGTAAAAACAACATCAAAGACATTTCAATACTTTTTAAAACAAAATGACATCCAAAAGGTCGAAGAACTACAAGAAACGCTCACAGAAATGATCGACGACGCTTGCGAGATAAACGAAACACTCACAGTAGATAATACACATTTCGCAGTGGATGACAGCGAAATTGAAGACGAATACAACCAACTATGCTCCGAGATACAATTACCAGAACCGCCATCCACAAAACTACCATGGACAGAATTTCAAATGGTCTCGTTGGATTCGGACGAAGACACTGAAGAAGAGTCTGAAACCACACCCGTTCTTAAAGTAATGGCAGAAGCCTAAAATCTTTGCCAATTCGCCCTTCTACCTATTTTTTGTCTATTTCTAGCCCCCCTAAACGAGGCTGGATTCATGACTGTAATATATTGTTCATATGTATTGTCTTCTAATGAATGCACATAACAAGCAATGTGTTTGCACTGTTTTCCTTTCAAATAATGTATTCCGGTCGGGCCGCCACACGTATAGCATCTCCATTTTCTATTGGTGTATGCAACATAACCCGGCTCACCTGTAATTTCCACACGCAGTCTGATCGTTCGACCCACCAAGGGCAACGACTGTCCGATAGGCGTCGCCATCAGTTGCGTATATTCTTCCAGAGTGGTCGGTGTTATATGCGCGGTCACAAATGGTGTCGGTGCCATTACGGACAATGCGGCGCCCTGACAGTGTTTACACATTGTTTCTGAGGCCATTCTCCTATACATAAAATCTGGACATGTACAATGCCATTTTGGCTGATTATCTTTGAGTCGATATTTGACAAGATACTGAGGAGCAGCGGCGTATTTGAAGAATTCCGCTTCAAAATACCTGTCACCGCCTTCTAATCGAACAAAGGGATGGCCTCGCTCTATGGAATCATCGCCTTGGGGCGACGGTCGACGAGACCGCAAAAACCTTCTTAGAAAGGACATAATATTTATAAAAAAAAAAGAACATTAAATAGCATTTTTTTATTCATAAAGATGTTTGTTAATATTTGATATTATATTTAAAGTGCAGTGGAACGACGGATAGATCTCGGGGCCATGGCACTACGAGCCCCCACAGGAGCCGCCAAAGAACTCTGACGTTCCATACCCGTAAAAGCCGCTCTTCCACCGGTGACAGCGCGCAAAGACGACTGTGTGGCGGCTCGAAAGGCCATTGGGGACGCGGCGGGTGTAAACTCAATAGATGTGTCTTCATTGAATCCCATTGCCGGCCCCACAATTCGAGCATCCCCAATATTAGCAGCCATGAAAATACACACCAAAGACTTTTCTGCCTTCAATTTCTCCAAAGCGGTACGGACAGTATCCGCAGAGACTTCGGAGCAAGTGTCTTGGCCATCTGTCATCGCAATAAAGATCGTATCACCGACTAGAGATTCCATTTTCAAGGCGGCATCGTACAATGCATCATATAGACGAGTCGTTCCTCTGGGCTGGGTCCAATCGGACAGATTGTCCAACGAAACCGTAAGAATGTCTTCACCGTTGATATGTGTATCGATTTCATTGTCAAACGATATCACCCATAAGGAGGTGGGATTTCCTGTGGACTCTGCGATGGCTTTATGCTCCTCAATCGTTTTACGAAGTCCGTCTTCAGCGGCTTGGGCCATATTCCGCATAGAACCAGACCGATCCCATACACAAACAATGTTCTTCTGCACTATGACACGGGCCTTTTTGACGATTGTGTCTGTAATGGTGTCAGATTTTCGCGTCTTCAATATTCTAGGACATGCCGCCACTGGGACAGACGCGGCTGATTGAATTTTAATATCAGAGACAAAGACAGAAGCTCTTGTAAACGGAGAAGTGCCTTGTTCAGTCACCCATTTTCTAATATTGACTTCCTCATAGACACGATGGCCGGTAGAAGTGTCTTCACACTCCAGATAGGCCACATTCCCCTTAATCGGTACCATGCCAATGCTACAGATGTATTGCTCGCCGGAACTGGCGGAAACATTGCGAATAATTTCGTTCACAATTTTCCATGTCTCAAGAGTCTCCCCATCGAAAAAGGCAGAGATGTCAACTTTATGACCATGGAAAGTAATTTCTCCGGACCAATTGTCGTCATTTACGGACCAATCGAACGACGAAACACCGCGTAGAAGCAGCGGATCGTTCATAATAAGCTGTGCGAGCACCACCTTGGCCTTGAGGACGCGTTCGCCTGTTTCAGCGGGTTGGATCTCAATGGTGAAAGAAAATTCTTTTTCTTTTTTCAGAATCACCTTTAGTGTCCGAGTCAGGGGTGAGTGGTCCTGATGCGGTTCTGGCACCACGCCGATGGCTGTCACGCCCTCTGAGAGCTCCAGACAGTCGTAAATGTGCTTGCAAAGCGGTTGCACGGCTTGTCCGTGTTTTGGGAGCGCTTGTTCCCATGGATCGGCCAAGCTTGTGAGAGTGGCCATGTTGTATAGTCGGTGAAACAATTAGACAAAATTGGTCCTGGTAAATCTCGGACTAAAATTTTGGTAAATCTCGGACTAAAATTTTGGTCAGGATATTTTCAGAGTATCGATCCTGAACTTTCATTTGCTAAAAAATTGGTCTTTTAAAATCCAACCAGCAACAGCTACACCACTACTTGCCGTGCAATGGTGGTGACCTCCACACTGTGAGTTGGTTTGGTTTTGGAAATCTGTCGTGGTCACCGAACTTATTTGCGCTTAGGGAATCTAAAAACATAATTTTACCATCTTTATCAATAATAGCAAAGGTACCTCGACCGCCATTGTTGGAATTAATTCCTAAGGAAATTTCTATTCCTAACGGTTCAACCAAAAAAATATCAGAAGAGCGGGAGTAGGCGTCCAAATCATAATAATAACCATTATCTCGCGGGACATCATTTTTGGTCAAACTTGCATCGGTGTACATAGTACCATGACCACCAGTACAATTACCATGAATAGTAGTAGCATTGCCATCAATCGTCATTATTCCATCACCCTGCACCCGACAGCCACTCTTTTTTGAGCCGCTTACATTGCAATCCGTCATGGTATTGTTTTTACTGCCCCTCACCATTACACCAAAACCTTCAGATTTCTCAACATATATGTTCTTCAAATGAATAGAGGCACCACCCCAACCTACTTCTACTCCATTACTCTTTGATCCACGTAGAGTAAGATTACTGACGTGGACATCTGGTTGTGTGACCCGATATCCTTGTACATAATTGGAACCGCTACAATACAAACCACCCAGGACAATACAGTTATCGCGACTTTCGCCACTGATAGAAATCGATTCGGTGCGGTCATCAATCGGACCTCCAATACCCCAAACGTCTACCATTTCACCTTTTTCATTATGTATACCGTTCAACAATAATATCTTAGTATAACGTTCCTTTCTGGCTTTTTTCACTGCCTTTGACAAGGAATTCAGGCCGGGTTCAACGCGTAATGTTTTGAACCAGTCCGCCACGGCAGTAACCATGCCTAGCAAAGGTTCGGCCGGTTCGAATTTTTCTGTAGGTAGTTTACTGGTGCTTTCACTAGAAATAAAAGTGTTAAACATTGATAAAAATATTGTTTATATATGGGTTGTTTAAATAGTGGCGAATTTTTATGCTAAAAAATTAATCATTATTTTGTATTATAATAATCTTTTAATCCTACCAAAATTTTGGTCATTTGTCAGAACGTTGAACCTGAAGATTCCTATAAAAGGTGCAGACCCAAAATCATATATGGATACGTTGAAGACAGGCGATATTTTATTGTTCTCTGAAAAGCCGAGCTTGTGTCCAATGGCCGTTCTTGATTGCTTGATAAAGAAGTGTACATGCAGCAAATATTCGCACGCGGCTCTTGTTGTGGTTGATCCGCCTTGGGCGCCCAATTTGAAAGGAATTTTCGTCTGGGAAAGCTCTTGGCATGGCACACCCGACCCTCAAGATGGTCTTGTGAAGTTTGGTGTACAATTGACGCCATTAACATTCTATACTGAACGATATCCCGGGAAAGTCTCTATCTGGGTTCGCGAGGGCAATTCAAAGTTTTTCGACGCAGATACGTTGATTCGGATTCATAAAATGGTCTATATGCACAAATACGACGATAGGCCAAAAGATTGGTGTGCAGCACTTTTTAAGAGGCGGATCCCTCGCCAAAACGATGTATTCACTTGCTCTGCTTTTGTGTCATTTATTTTGACATCGGTGGGCGTATTATCTTTGAAAACACCGTGGACCATTGTTTCCGCGGCCGAATTGTCATGTACTGGTAAAATGTTAGAATGGCAAGTAGAATACGGGAATGAACGGTATCTGGCCTCTTATAATCGCGTTAAAAATGTACATAGAAATTACACAGAAATATAAAAAATTGGATTTTGTAGGATCTCTATTAACAACCCCTTTTAAAATTAAAAATGTCATCCGCCGCTACATCCGCCGCTGCATCTGATTCGTCCTCGGCTATTTCTCTTAGTGAACGCGATCTCTCGCTCATACGATGGGAAGAACTTGCCCTCGCCCTTGAAGAACATTATCATGCCCTTGAGTTGTTCGAACGCCAGCCAAACGGCGTGCCTATGGGTCATCGATAACACCATATACCAAAACAAGGCCCCTCCATGTATCGACATTGACTTTCCATTGAATTCGTCAGATTGGGGTGAATTTCTTTCCATGTAAAAAATGGTATATTCCACTGTGACTGCATTCCTAATTGTTTCATAAGTGTCTGTTCTCTTGGCGAGCAGAGTGGTTTATTCGACTTTAATATGCCCACCGCTTCATCCGAGCCTCGTCGCATAAACACAAACATACATTCTTCGGGCGAATTCACCAAAGTTTCAAAAGATTGTTGCAAGATCGGATAGACAGACACTTTGGACCCGTCCAATAAAAATTGCGCAAATGCTTTTAGAACATCGTCGGCGGACGAATCGGTCTGTAATGGTACAAACCACTGCCCACTGACTCCCTTTGACATAAGACGGGACGAACATATTTCAACTCTTTCGGCTTGCATATTACATAAATATAACATAGATTAAATACTAATTATAGTTGTTTTTGTTTTCTTCTAAACGGGGTATAAACTCTTTACCGAACAAACTAAATGCAAAGACGAGTCGATATTTGGCGCAAAACGTTGATGGGTTCAAACATAGAACACAAACGTCATTTGTATGAAAAGTTTATCCAAGGTTCCGACGATATTTCAGAGTCATTGCGCACAACGATCGAGGCGGATATGCCCAGAACATATGCCAATAAAACAGACATTCAAAGTCTGACACCTTCCATACAAAAAATATTGATCGAATATGCGTCAATACACAAGGGGGATTCATATCTACAGGGGTTTAATTACATGGTAGCTATTTTATTTTATGTGTTTAAGGATAGTGAACGCGCAAATGCCGATGTTTTCTGGTGTTTTTCGGCGATTGTAGGGCGAATACGTCCCATGATTCCCGACTTTAATTTGAGTTGGTTTGAATGGTGTCGGCGACATTGGATGTCCGAATTTCACAAACGACTTCAAAAGAAAAGGCCAGCTTTGGACAAATTGCTTAGCAGACATTCCGAAACATTATCCACCCTTTTACCATGCAAATGGTTTATGATATGGTTTACTCAGACGGTTGACTTTGATGAAATATTCGAACTCTGGGATTTTTTTATACAATTGCCCCCACAACATTTAATGATGGCTTATATTTTATTTGCCTACGAGATCTTTCAAGAAGCAGCGCCGGTTGTCACATATCAATGGTCCGTAGAGCCTACAAATCTCCTGCATACTGTTCTAAGCCTACGTGTAAAGAAAATAGGACCGGCCCTAGAGAGGGTTCGCAAAAAAATCTAGAGAGATGCCGCGGCCTGTTTCATAGATCGAAATGAAACACCATCTGGTGAATAAAACATTTTGTCTTTACGACCATTTGGTCGCACGATGTCCTTCACCCAAAAATGCGCCGGCAGGTCTCGCTGAACCTCTCTGAAGGATGCCCGCCGCAAACCGTCAACGATGGTGTGTTTTTCAGTCTCGGCAGTTCGGCCAGACATTAGGGTCAGAGTCATTGCGGCTTCGGAGGGAGTCATGGACATGATGATCAATAACCAAATTTTTAGTCACGACAAAAAATAATGACCAAATTTTTAGTAAAATCGACCAAAAAAATGTCCAAGAAATTTCCCAGAAATTGCTGAAACCTGACCAAAAATTTGGTCACAGAATTTTGGTCAACAATATAAACTACCAAAAGAATAAAACATGTCCGACCAAACAATATGCATGTTCGCAACCGCCACAGTTGTTGGCGTTATATCTATCTATCTAATGGCCTCATCCTTCTACGATGTGGTCCCTGCACGTCACCAGGCCATTTGGACTCAATTCCAACGTGTCAAATACGATGAAACCAGCCCGCCAGGGTTTTATTGGAAATCGCCTTTGGTCAAAGGGATCCATATGTTTACTGGCCCAGATAAAGATGAAGTTTCATACACTTGTGGAACCAAAGACGGTATTACTTTCAAAGGAAAAGTAGCCATAACGAACCAGTTATTGCCAGAGAACGTTTTGGAGTCCTATTCGATTCACGGGGAGAACCCTGACAAGGCAAACATTTACGATATGGCTGAATTTCTGATGCAATCCATCTGTGCAGAAATGACTGCCCGAGAATTTCTGGTCGATAAGTTCACTGATATTGACGATTTGCTATATGACGCATTGGTGGAAGCCCAAACGAAAGCCAAATCGGGTCTAAAGATCGAACCGGGCAAAGTAAAGGTCTTCAAACCAGTACCTACGAACTCTAATATCGGAGATGTCATCAAAATGGAAGCGGAACATCGACAATCTACTAGAACAGCCGACGAGGAGCAAAAACTTAATGCAAAACAGGCAGTCCTTGCTGCTGACAAACAGCAAGCGACCGAGAAACTAGCACGGCTTCGCAATATCGCGGAACAGCTTCGTAGAACAGACTCTCAAGAAAAAGAGTTGGCTCGCCAAAAAGACAAACTCAATGCTGAAAAAGAACGTGCCGAAATTCGTCATGAAATGGATCGTGCCCAAGCAAAGAAAGAAGCGGACGTTCGCAGGATCGCCGCCAAGGCAGACAAGGATGCTGGCATTGAACTGGCCACTAAGAATAAAGAGCTACTCACAGACGCTTATCTCAGATCTTTGGAAATCAATGCTTTGGGCCAGAACAATAAGATTTACTATGGAGATTCCATAGGCGATGTCTTTCGTCTTCACAAAGAACCATCCGTCTAATCATTCAAATATCTAGGGGTTCTGCCTCGGGATGGCCAACACAATGGTATAAAACATATAAAAGCGGATGCAATAATTGCGACCGTCGCCAAATTCGGACCAGGGCCATAATTATAATAAAGACAATAGTCATCACAATAAATTCCGTAGTCATAATAAACACGGCAATCCGTCCGGTCGCAGTCATGGTACCATGGCCCGGCTAGACTAATAATAATAACAGTTCCAATGAGACCTATTAGGCAAAACGTTAGTATGGGTGTCCATCCGCTATATTTATGCATACATTTCGATGAAATCTTTTTAGGCGAATCTGTTTTTTCAGGGTTCATTTATATCAGTGGTCGGTTATTTTATAGACTAAATAATAAAAAATGATTATAACTTTTACTAAAATTTATGTAAGTATGAATGTTTGGCTCTCCGACTTTAGACCGGTGTTGAGTCTTGTTTTCGATTACCTTGAACTACCAGACCTTCAGAAGTGGCGAATAGCCGGCAAATTTGCCCAACAATACTCTGACGCCTCCTTAACCCCCAAACAATGGCGGGATATTGTAGAAGCGGCACCATCGATCACCAGATGTACAACATGCCATTCGAGACACATGATCAAGAAAATGTTCCAATGTCCAACGTGTCGCAATTATGCATGTGGTTTGCACGTCGTTGCTTGTCAAATGTGTCTATTCGAGATGTGTGAGCGATGCGCGCGCGGCTGTGGATGCAATTCATGCCTTTGCCACCCGAGTTACTATTAGTATTTAAAGAGACATAGAAGAATAACATGAACATCTTTCCATCATATCCAAACACATCCGGCTCACATGTATCCCAACGCAGAATAAATAAACAAAAGGAAGCTGTCATTCATATTCTACAAACTAAACAACCACAAATACTCGCCGCATTCAAACAACTCGCCAAACGATACTCGAAAACGCCAAAGATCAAATTGCACATAGAACAAGCCATCGAAAAGGTTAGGAACGCGAGAGTCAATCACGCTTCGGACGATTTGCACGGCGAGTCAGACGACTACAGAATATGGATCGGTGCCGCGAAAATGAACGACACATACTTGATGGGAACAATACTTCACGAAGCTTTACATTACATTTGTACATTTGACGGAAACGATATATGTTCGGAAAATGAGCATTATGTTATGCGCTTGCTCGGAGATGACTGTTAGTTCAATATGGAAACGAACGAAATAAAATATTTCGATGGTTATGAAGCAGATCTAGAATCTGAACAAAAAAATGAAACGAGGGTCCTGTCAGAAGACATATCTATACATATAAAATCGGAGCCGAAATGTATAAGTACGTTTTTTGGCTTCTTTTGTGCAATTGCGCTCATAGCTTTTCTAATCACGTTTTTTCTAATTTACTTGTTAGGTAAAAGCGAGTAAATTTTTACAGGATATTCTCGACATACCATAAATAATGACCAACAGTCAGTCCAAGCATGACTCCGGTCACCAACAAACAGACAAAAGGCGACCGTCTATATGCGCTGAAGGTGGCGCATTCGATACCTTTTTCCACTGGGCTGTCATTACGACGATCTCAGCCGTGATAGCGCTCGATATCGTCGGAATAGTGACTTTAGTCCACATTTATTCACCAGTATAAAAAAGAATAACCATAAATATTATTTTTTTTATAATATATCGGTCCAAATTAGTAAGGTCTTTCGTTACCATGACGGTCAAACCATCCATGTTCGCCTATAACTTCAGGGACGTGTTCAAACCCATCCTCTACTTCAATATCCGTGTCAAACGCGTGAAAAATGGCTGTTTCGGCAGGAACATCTGCCTTACATGTCCTCAGCTTGACAATAACTTCATCTTCCGAAATAACAAAATCTTCTAAGATCTTTCCATGCGAACACGGATGACCGCATTCAGGCTCTGACCCGTCAAAAGTTGCACAAACATGGTCGGCGGCGAAGTTTATCGTTGTTCCGCGTGGTACTTCCCCGCCAGTCAGATTCGGTGTCTTAAAGCGCGGAACAACAACTTGGAAAACATTACCATTGCGGAACGTTCTGGCATGTTTAGTATCCGCGTCGGTTGGCAAAGACCATATCCTCGAAAACCGCGGTCCGTATATTTTTAGGCGTCTGTGGTCGTCCAAAGTGGCTCTGAGACCATATCCACCAACGTTAAAGTAGTATGCGTCGTCTGTCCTGTACGCGTTGTATGATTTGGCGACAGCTGTTGAGAGAAGAGTGACCAATAGGATCCGATTCATTGACTAAAAATTTGGTTCTTTATAGTGACTAAATTTTTAGTCTTTTTGGCGGATTTCTCACATTGTGTTAATATAGTGTGATATACAGTGCATGGAGAAGTTCTAGTGGTTTGTTTGGGGCATTGTTTCAATATTTTAGCCATAGTTTTGCAGTTTCTAGATTGATTGGTCCAGTTTGTACTTTTGTTCATAGTCTTTGTCTAATTTGTCAGTATATACTAAAATTTTGGTCGTTGATTCGCTGTGTTCAGAATATCGATCCTGAAGATGACCAAAATTTTGGTCGTCGGAACGGCAAATGAGTTACTAAAATTTTGGCAAATGAAAGACCAATTTTTTGGCAAATGAAAGACCAATTTTTTGGCGAATGATGACCAAAATTTTGGCAAATGAAAGACCAATTTTTTGGCAAATGAGTTACTAAAATTTTGGCAAATGAACGACCAATTTTTTGGCAAATGAGTTACCAAAATTTTAGTCATCGCTAAAATTTTGGTCAGGCATCCCCCGGCAATATGCCTCCTCAATATCGTTCGTTGTATTACCTGTCGAGTTCCAAGGGGGTGGCCGTCTACAATCCCCAAAACATCCTCGTTGGCTACACAACGGGATATAACGCGCGTCCGAACGGGTTGCCAGACTCTATCGGCTCTATTGAGGTAGATACTATCACGAATGGTCCTATGTGGATTGAAGGGTATGGCCTCCGAGTAATGGGTATGGGTATACAGTGGAGAGTCTTAATTACACAAGATTAAAAGATATATTCAAACTTATCAAATACAATATATAAGACTCTCTACTTTGGAACATTAAAAATGAACTTAGTTTCAATATTTACATTTGCCAGTTTGTTCGGCCTTTCGATTGCGGGAGATTGCGCTGTCAACGTAGAAATAACCGACATCATCCCCGAAATTATTTGTTCTGGCGACACCGTAACGTTACAGTCTAGCAGTGGATTTTACTCTTACTCATGGTATCCCGTCGTAGGAAATTTAAAAGATATAACAGTCTCCCCTACAGACACTACCACATATACAGTTACTGGAGCCGATGCGAATGGATGTCAATCATCTGACGTTATTGTTGTGACTGTAAATCCGGCACCTACGGTAGGCGGCGGGGATGATCAAACTATTTGTTCTGGCGACTCCGTAACGTTAAGTGGAAGTGGAGCAGAGACATATATTTGGAATAACGGAATTGCCGACAATGTTGCATTCTTCCCTACAGTCACTACCACATATACAGTTACTGGAACCGACGCGAATGGATGTGACTCATCTGACGATATTGTTGTGACTGTAAATCCATGCCCGGATGATGTTCGCTCGTCCCATAGTTTTTCATTGCCCAGCGACTGCGGCGCAATGAAGACGGCGTGGCAAAATCATTGCCCTTGCTCACAATATTAAATAAAAAAATGAGCTGTTAATTTTAAATAAGGCCATGCGGCAGACGGTATTCCAACGAATTTGGCCAAAATAAAAAACGAATTATGTTTCATTAGGGTTTACAATGTGTTCTAAATTAATCTGTGGAGACCAGAACATGTGTGCAACGGGTTGTTTTTCGATAACGAATGGAATGTCGTCATCGCATGCTATTTCAAGGTATGGGTTTAGTTGTACGGACTTTACTTGCGCGGGTTTTCCGAAAGTTCTTGTTTGGTTATATTGTCCAACTTCTGCTTTAAGATATATGGTGACATCAATGGCCTTGGCTATATCAATGGACCATCTTCCTGTTTCGTGTTTGTCCCAAGACACGGATGGATCTGACCAATTGACGTGTACTGTCATGGGTTTTGTGACTTCGAATCGAACGGTGGCCTCGGAATTCGCGGGTATTTTCCAGTCTAGTTTGTTGTATGTGGGTCCATAGCTGATGAGATGGATCCATTCTTTGATCCAGTCTAGTGGTGTGGATGCGGAAGTATCTACTGATGCGGAGACCTGTGCCGTCCCGATTGGTTGTAAGCGCATGTGTTGTTCAACGGGTAGGAATTGAAAGGAAGCGGATAGACCTGTACAGTTTATAATGTTTAATCTACACGAGCAATTTAAAATAGACATTGGTTAGTTAATATAAATTATGTTTAAATAGTCGGATCGATCCACGAGAATCGTTTCATTCTCCGGTTTCAACCTAAAGGTTTCGGATAGCCTGATAGTTGCGCATATCTCCTACGGTGACAGTATCGCGTTTTCCTAGTTCTGCGCAAAATGCGGCTCCTTGAAAGATCTTGGTCAGTTCATTCTCTGCAGCTGCCTGCAATGCGAGAACGGCGTCTTGATTGAATCGCAAACGCTCTCCCGATACCTTGGCGGCCTCCTGCGTGACAATACGCTTAAAGGTGGTGGCTGGCAAAATAGGTGTGACACGTTCTTGGAGAGACGTAACTTCTTTGCGCTGACGCTTTTCTTTGCGGGTCATCTTTGGTGCTTTGGTTGCGATTTTCTTGGTTTGGATGGTTGCTGCTGACATTTTTGATAAAAGTTTTCTGCCCTTTATACCCTATTATTTAAAAAAACTTGGATTATGTGCAACATGTTCTATTTTTCTTGTTTTTGTCAAATTGTGGCGGCAACCTTAAATCTGTGAGATCCGTTTTTGTTTTGGCGTCTGGCAAAGCTAGTAAACACCGTTTAAAAAAAGTTTGCACGGATTTTTTTTGTCGGGAACTACAGACGCCCGTCACAATATTATACGACTGGCGCGCCCATGGGTGTAAAATATCGTACATATTCTCGGAGAATGCCACCGTAAGGTCGTTTTTACATCCCAATACTCCTATCACCGACGGATTCGCCTCTTCTGCGCGCCGCAACCAATATGGCAAATTTACATCTTTTTTGGACAAGTCGTATACGATGATCACTATGTCTGAACCGTTCATATATGAATGTGTTAGAGAATGAAATCTTTCTGCCCCTGCCGTATCCCATATCGTTAAATAAATATCGTTGCCATTCACAGCCACAGTTTTGGTGAAAAAATCGATCCCCAACGTAGATACGACGTCGCGTACTGGAAGATCCATATATGCACGCAAGACAGATGTTTTACCTACATTAAAATCCCCAATAAGAATACATTTATATTTTTTACGTTCCATATTTATTTGTAGTGATTACCTAAATACTCGACTTCCAAGCCGCCCATGCCTTTTCTGCTAATGGGACGAATTCCGCCTCTCTTACTATGATTCTGGTCCAATATTCACAATAGCGTGCCGTCAATAATGTTGAAACAGATCTTCGTTTGACAGTAAAAGATTTATTGGGTTTTTGCGAATCATAAAACCTCAAATTGTCCATGGGATGGCCGTCGGCTTTTCCAATGAATCCAACACAGGAACAGTCTACTATCAATGTTTTTAAAGGTAGTCCTGGCTCTATCTCTACCAATGCTTCTGCCGTGGGGACCGAGGACCATGGCTTTGTTCTTTTTTCAGTGTGGACAACCTTGTAGAGCCTTCTTTCATCAATTCTGTTTATAATTTTTTGACTTTCTTTGTGTTCTGCATTGTTTCGAAGTCTGTCCAGAATTGTATCGTCATATTGACAAAACGTTTCAATATCTTGTATGGACTCTTCTAGAGGCAATTTAGAACAGCTGAGCGCGTCCGAAACCATGTGATGAATAGCCACTACTGCTGGATGTCGATAAACGGTCGTGTGTAGACGATATCTTGTCTGAAAAAGATTGTATATATCTTCATAGACTTTGTGGTGATAACAGATGTGGTCGTCAATGACCCGTGCAGAGTTAATGATGCGCATACTGTCTGTATCAAACCCGCCTTGTGAGAGTCCGCATGCCCTCGCATCACGTTTGATGTATTCCATTTTATCCACGTCAAGATGATTGACTTGATTGGCGACAATTTCCCAAAAGAATCCTTCTTGTCCAGATCCCGGCGCTATTAACGACTGAACAAAGACGATTTCTTCTGGAGAATATTCGAATTCTGATTCTTTCAAGAGTTTTGCGACAATGGCGACCGATCTATGCTCGTGATGTGCCATGGGTGATTCGTTACCGGCTAAAAAAATATCGTCAAAGAGATGTGAAAAGGGCCCGTGTCCAACGTCATGTAAAAGTCCTGCCAATTGTACCAATACAATTTGGCGTTCGGTAATGTTAAGTTCGGGTTGTTTTTGTTGCAGGTTTCGGGCCATATGTCCTGCCAAATAAGCCACAGAGATGGAGTGTTCAAACCGGGTGTGAGTAGCCCCAAGCCATACCCAGTGAGCAGTGGCCAATTGTTTCAATCGGCGAAGGCGCTGGAATTTTGTTTTATTGATAATGTCCACGATCTCGGGCCCTAGTTCATATTCACGATGTACCGGGTCGAAAATCGTTGTGGCGCATAAACGACGTCGTTTATTCATATTTTGAACAAACATTTGTTTGATATTTAAATTCCACATGTTCCCCATTTATATGGAAAAACTATATTTAAGGTCGTTCGCTGAACAAGAAATGAATATTCATATTCGGAGACCCGTCGAATTCGAGAAATGTTTAGACCATAATTTTGGCCAAACTGTTTCACTGACACGTCAAAGAATGACTGTTCAACAGTTGTTAGACCAGCGCGAAGACAATGCACTCTTAATCAAACATCTAGAACCTTACTGTCAAAATATAAGCACGCTCATACAACAGATCAAACCACATACCACACTAGTACAACAACCATGCTTTTCTTGGTCGATCGATCATGAGAAAATACAAACGGCATGCTGGTTATTCGAAGCTATTGTTCCAAGGGTTGCTCTCGCGCAGATATTCATTCAAAATGGATACCAAGAAGCTACAAAACATGAATTCAAATCAGCAAATCGTCTATTTAAAAAGGCGGAAACCTTATACATCGAATCCCAGCGATGTGCCGAACAATGGACTTGGAAAATGCCCAATATGTCACACAAAATTGTTAGGGCTGATTGGCATATTGCCCAGCAATATATCACACAAAACCTGCAACATCTTTGTTTTATTGGAGTTGGTCTACAAAATGCAAGTTCGTCCACTGTCCTCAAAACATTGGCGACCAGAGCCATGGCCACCGCCGCAAAATCTTTTGCGAATTGGCAGACGCCGGAAGCCGTACAACAATTGCAACTCGCGGATGGCCTTCGACACATGTTCAGATCTAATGTCCAATGGGACGAGGGAAAATATGGCCACTCTATTCACACCCTACAAACTTTCTGCCAAATCGTACCCGAAACTTTCCCATTATTACAAGAGGAATTTGAAAAAGTACCCTTCCTATTGCAAGAAAGAATCGCCACAAATAATGGCGCCTATTTTGACCCGGTTGAAGCGGCAGAAGATATCACAATAGAAGAAATCTTACAATAATAAATATGTTTATTCTTTATACACATCCTCCTAAATAATTTGTAGGTACATATTCCCATAAATAATCCATAGAAGTCAGTCGAACAGCTTCGGGCGCCCGTTTCCGCTCCAAAAAGTTGCGAATGGTCTCCAATGTTTCAGAGACATTTGCTCCAGTCGCCGCATTCAATTCAAAGACCCTGATGTCGTTTTCCAAAGCCCATAATCGCCTTTTAGGCTGTGGTTTTCCATTTAAGATTAAGACCCATGTAGCGTGCGTGGCTATATGTGATATTCGCGCATACCAAGGGTCATAGTCTTTATCCTCTTTCGAGACAATGATCATAAGATCGGAGGATGCATATAGACTATCAATGTTTTTATAAAATCGTTCGATTGAGGGTGTGTCATTGATAGTCAGTTGGGGCAAATAATACTGGTCCACTTCAATCGTCGTCACATATGTATTTGTCGGTGGCAAACCCGACCATTGAGAACACAAGGCAGTTTTCCCAGAATATTGATCTCCAACTACAGTAGCTATGTACATTCAAAATAAAACAATTTGTTTATATATCCGCAATTTTTATGTTTATTCGTCGTCTTCTGCCGCTTCCAGATCTTCTTCCTTCACTTCTTTGCCATTCTTCAGCAAATAAGAGCCGCGCTCGGGAATGACCTTTTTCACTTTACTTTCTTCGCCAGTTTCTTTGATAACTACCTTGTCGCCTTTGTCAAATTCTGGTGCCGCTGGTTCGCGCAACTCCATCTCGCGGAATTCTCTCTCTAATCCCTCCAATCTATAAGACCAATTCTTCTTTTTGAATTTTTTGACCTTTCTTGGATATTCTTCATCTGCCAATTGAGCGTACTCTTCCTTTTTGAACAATGGTTCTTCGTGGAGATCCACTTCTTCTGCCGGCGCTTTGTGTTCAGACTTATCGGCCAAACTGATAAGCGTATACTCGCCATTCTTGTGAGATTTAACTTTGTAGACCAATCCCGAACCGACCCGTCGAACAATCGTACCCTTTTTAAAGGCCCCGATATATTTTTCAAGTTCGTCTTCAGTAACCTCTTCACCTGATGTCAGAACATAGGTGCCGTCCGCATGCGCTTCTACAATTTCATCCTCTTTGCCTTCATGAAGCACTTCATCTCCTTCCGAAAACTCATTCTCGTATTTTTTCAAGTCGTTGACAGAAATGTCCTCCACTTCTAAATTTTCGTCCCAAGCGCACACGACCGTATAGACATTGTTTATTGCCTTTGTCACTTCATACACTTCTGCGTGGTTCCCCACTGTGACAAAGGTGCCCACTTTAAAGTCAGATTCGTCCTCTTCGTCAGAATCAAGCAAAGAATCGTCGGAATCGGAGTCTGAATCTTCGTCAGAATCTTCCATTTTCCAGACAGCTTGTCCGTCTTTGAATGTAACAATGGTCCAAATGTTTCCTTCCTCGTCCGTAGTAGTGTCGCCGATCTCTTCGGTAATCGTTTCAACCTTTTTCGCCCCAATCTTTGCCAATAATCCCACCGGTATTGTTCGAAGTTCGCCATCGACATCTATCTCATATTTCTCATCGTCGAGTTCGGCGCCGGGAATACGGCGGATAACGGTCGCCTCTTCAGAAGATGAACCGGCACCAATCACCGTAACCCTTTCGCCCGCTTCAAAGACGATTACAGCGTCCAAATCATCATCATCATCCACCATGGCATCTTGAAAAAATGTTTCTGCATCTGCCTGCTCCTTTATGTTTTTAGACCCCGCGCGGATATCTTTCTTTTTGCCATTTTTGTCCACAACCTCGTAAAATGGCAAATATACACCCTTTACTTTCTTGTTCTTATGACGCACAACGTGCATAATATCGTTCGTCTTGGATTTTGGATTCAAGACCAAAACCCATGTCATCAAATCGTCGTCGGTTACGTTGTGGATCTCCTCGCCGCCACCCTCGGGCCTGAGGGTATACGCCAATCGGTTGGAAACCACTTGATAATAGCCGAAATTAAAGAAAACAATAGCACCTTCGTCATAGGTCAATTCTTGCAGGGCGACAAGCTCTTCCTGTGAGACCACCAACGGGGGTGCGTCGTCAGCCGCATCGTCAAGCACAATTTCATAACGCCGGTTCACGTAATCCAACTCTACAACAACAGCCGCATTCTCTCCAAATGCAACATCGGCTCCAGGAGAAAATTTAGGGTCCCAACGATCCTGAATTTGTTGCTCGGATACGCGCAAAATCCCATCCTTGTTTTTTAACGTGTATTCGTATCCATCGTCGGTAGAATGAACCTCCTTTACACGATAGTCTTTTCCATTGTATTTGTCAATCAGATCGCCTATATCAAATATATTGTCATCCTCTTCCTCGGAGGACGCATCCTCTTCAGAAGCTTCTGAAACTTGTCGGTCTTCTTCGACTTTTACAGCCATCGTATAAAATACATCCAGAACAAAATTCTTATCATCGCCTGGACGCTTTTTATTCCACTCGCAAATATAGACATGCTCGTCCTCCACCTGCATTACGGTCGCCATTCGAGGACCCTGTGGTGATGTAATACGCACTATGTCGGTCTCCACAAATACAGAATAATTGGGATAGCGCCATTCGTCAGAGTCTGAGTCGAAATCAAGCAGAGAACCGTCCGAAATTAGGATAACAGACTGAGTTCCGTCCAGAGCGGGTGCATATCGAACAAGATACCATTGAGGATCTCCCTCCCAACGCATCTCCAATAACATTTCAGGTAGTAATGTGTCAGGAGCATCAATGCCGGTAATTTCCTCAATCGTTACATTTGATCGAAGCAATGTCGTCCCTTTCTTTTTGGCACCTCCCCCGGGCATAGAAAAAGTAAGCGTATCAATACCCGCGCCCATCAATACAAGTTCTTGAGGGCCATCAGACAATAACCTTGTCAGTTTATTGTGTTTGCCCTTGTGGTGTTGTAAGGTCACGCGAACCGTTGACCCAATTGGAGGCAAAGGCTTGCGTTTTTTGCGGCGGCCGGCAGCTCCCGTCACAGGAGCGGCAGGAGCGGCAGGAGATTCGGTTGCAGGAGCGGCAGGAGATTCGGGCTCTTCATCGTCGGATGAATCCGTGAGGCCAACATCAGAATCGTCAGAAACCACATCCATCTCAGAAGGTTCGTCAGATATCGCACTTATCTCAGGAGGTTCATCGTCGGATGAAGAGGATGACTCTTCATCCGACTCTTGAGGTACCACACGTTTTCCTTCGCGGACATCTTCACCGTATTCACTGGGCAATTTCTTTGCAAGTTCGGTCTGCAAAGCTCGTAAAGAAACTTCTAAAGATGGATCTTCGGATATCAATTGCTGCACGAGCCCTTTCATATAAACAATTGCATCTTCAGTGGACTCATCGTCGCTAGAATCGTCGCTAGAATCGTCTCCGAAACCCACATGGACCATTTCGGCGCGAATGGCATTCTCTAGAACGGAGCGAATCAAACTCAACTGATTAGTCTGATCTGTGGACCATATTCCGTCCACCGTTCTAGCAGTTATGTTTAACACGAGACGTATACTGTGCAAGTGTTCAAGCATTGGGCTTTTTTTCTTGTGTTGTTTTGCGGCGGCGCCTCCTGCACTGGCTTCCCGTGGTCTTTTCTTGGGCGGTTCTGCCGCCATAAAAACTGGACTCTTTGTCACATGGACTTGAAACATATTTGCTTGAAGATCTAAATCTTATATACGGTCGAATGACTAAAATTTTGGCAAATGAAAGACCAAAATTTTAGTGAAATGAAAGACCAAAATTTTGGTGAAATGAAAGCGACCTTTGGCAAATGAAAGACCAAAATTTTGGTGAAATGAAAGCGACCTTTGGCAAATGAGTTACCAAAATTTTAGTGAAATGAAAGCGACCTTTGGCAAATGAAAGACCAAAATTTTAGTGAAATGAAAGCGACCTTTGGCAAATGAAAGACTAAAATTTTAGTGAAAGACCAAAATTTTAGTGAAAGAGGCCCGAATGAAAGTTCAGGACTCTGCAGAAATGAGTTACTAAAATTTTGGTCGCTGAGTTACTAAAATTTTGGTCGCTGAGTTACTAAAATTTTGGTCGCTGAGTTACTAAAATTTTGGTCGTTGAGTTATTGATTTGTCATACACTTTATTGCCATGTCTATCTCTGACCAATTTGAAGACCATGTACATGACCTTTTGTTTGATATAGGGGGCATGTATGCGTCTCAGGCCCTAATAGGTCTGACTATGCATTCGGAAAACCTTTTTACACTCGTCCATGCCGCACGCGACGCAATATCCACGGAAAACACTGAAGATTTCGAAAGAATTTCTTGGGGTATTTTTTGGTATTGTTTACATGATATAGATCTGCTATTGACGGCCGAACTCCGCAATATTATTAGTCCTCATGAAATGCATGGGTGGATCACTGGCGATTATTACGGCATTCTGAACGATGCCGTAACAAAAGTAGCTGAATTGAAGCCTGAATGGAGTTCTTTGAAATCGTTTATAACGAATCGCGAACATTACGGTTGTTCGTCTTTTATTCAGTGGAAGACACCTATGGATACTATCCGTCAAAATCGTCGAGGTGCAAAACTTTCCATTTGTATTCGAGCCATCGAAACTCTCCTTCTCCAAGAAACAGAACCGTTAATGAATATAAAGTCTGAATGGTCTTCTCGAACGTTAAAAGAGTGGTTTGTAGACCATGATACTTTCAACGAGTATAAAACATCGTCGCGACCATCAAAAAATTAAAGAGTATAAACATAAATATATATTTGACAAAATGGGTTGTTGTTGTTCTACAGAAACAGAGTCTTGGTCTAAACCTTTTCTTAATATTGACGAAGGCGGTTATGAAACGAATGATATGTTTGTGGGACCTCGCCCGCCAAATTCTCCGGCCGATGTGCCAAATATGCGTTCCGAAACACCTTACTCGAATCACCCAGATGACGAGTTTGTTATTTAACAGTTATATAACGGCCAAAATTTTAGTCACGATGGCCAAAATTTTGGCCAGGAATTGCGGAAAATTCTCAGGAAAAATTCTTCACCAAAATTTTAGTCATTATCGAACAATATTTAGTTCATATATAAAAGCTATCAATCCTAAACAAAGTAACATGTCCGCCATGATCGCCAGCAAGTTTGACCAGCCCTCTCCGCCCAAGCGCGCCAAGACCACCGCCGGCCAAAATCCGAGTGGCATTGGCATCGCAATTCGCTCCAAAGACGTTCTGGCTCTGTCCCGAGGTGCGGCGGCGCCTGGAACTCCCAATATATGGGTCGGGACCGGTGATCGCACAAGAGATGCCACCCTGCCAGGATCCAACAAAACTATCAAGCAAAAACACGCCGAGGAATTTTGGCAGCAGCCTCCCCACAACATTCTTTTGGTCCCGTTGGACCCAGAAGGCAATAAAGAACCATTGCACGTTCCCGGATGCGCCATGAAGAACGGAGAACCGTTCGTCTTCTCGGACAGAGAACAAGGCGACGCGATGGTCACCGCTTGCCTAGCAAAGAAATGGGTTCCAAAATGTGTTTGTCCTGTTCAAGCAGAGGCGGATGCGGTCTTTGCCCGGCTGGACACTTGCATTGAACTCGACGAGGCTGGCAATCCAAAGCTCGACAGAAAAGGGCTCCCAAAAGCCGACAAAAAGGCTCTGAAGGCCATGGCGCAGAAGATCGTCGGCGAATTGCCTGAAGGTCGCGCGGAATTCTTCTTGTCTCTCTGTGCCGATTACACCAAGTTGGTCTTTGAAGGAGACAAAGATGGTCGCCCATTCCTTGTCGATGAAATCGTTCGGGGAGGCATCAAAAAAGGATCAGATGCCGGCAGGACCGCTCTTGAGGAAGGGTTCGAAGAGTCTGGCGTCCCAATGGACTTTTTGGAGGAACATTTGCGTCCAACAGGGCCCGTAGAGTACATTTCCCCCGATTCTGGGCGCAAAAAGCTCAACGAAACGTACGAGCTTCTGATCGAGAGAGGTCAAATGGAAGTCTTTTGGGGGGCTGAGGCCGAACGCCGCCGCAAAATGACCAACTGGTTTTGCCCAATCGGATACTACCAATACCTGCCGGGCATTGATGTGAACGGAATGGAGGCCATTAAGGGATTGTGCGAGATCCGCGATGGGCGTTGGCTTTCACAGGCAGAAGCGGAAGCCATTTTGGACGATGCGTCCCTCAACATTCTCGGACATGTGCTCAAACATTGAGGACTAGAGCCCAGCAAACATATTTATGGCAAAGACAAAGACACAAAAAATATATTATATTTTGTCTTCAATCTCTTTCGAATCTAAATCTATTTCTTCGTCAGAGTCTAAAAGGCCACCTTCGCCGTTCTCTAAATCAACTTCTTCCTGATCCAATTCCGTAAATTTACTGATCTGTGCCTCTTGATGACGACGTAAACGCTTGAACACACATTGCCAAACAATATAAAGACCCACAGTGGCCAACAAACAATAAAATAAAAAAGATAACAAAGCTTCCATTTATATCAGGGTTCGTGTTTATATACTATTCATCGTTTTTTATTATATTAATTCATCTACTCTAGCGTATTCTACCTCTTTATTTTTCGGACATAAACAGCAACAGAATAAGATGTATAGTATTTGTCGAAGACGGTGATAACATTTGCGACAAGGTTCGCACGTCAAACAGGACAAAATGTATTCAATGGCCCAAATCACCAAAAGAAATAAAAGTACTCCACCTCCAATCATTACATATATAGCCCAATCGGGTAGCTGTTCTGTGTTAATGATCATAATTAATAGTTATCTTTAATGTTTATATAGTTAAATTAGTCACTGAATATATCGTCGATAGATTTCGTTTCGCCATCTGAGTCTTCACTAGGGTCTTCTTCATCAGAGTCTTCTTCATCAGAGTCTTCTTCATCAGAGTCTTCTTTGTCAGATTCGGGAGCTTCGTCAGAGACCATCCATTTGGCGAGTTTTAGAGCATCTTCGGGGTAATCTCCATCACAGATACGTTTCATTAACTCCTTTGTCGGTTTCTCTAAGGCTATTTCTGCCTTGGCAATGTCCGCATTCAATGCACCTTTTTTCTGTAATTTCTTTTGGTGTTTTCTGAAAATGTCCCTAATATCTCCAACAGAATTGATAAAGCACTCTTTCGTTTCCCTTTCCTCTTGTATTCTCGCCACTACTGAGCCTTCTTCACTAGCATCAATTGCGTTTACAAGTTCCCGCATTTTTTTGACATTTTTGTTAATGACCTTTCTTTCAAGTTTGAGTTTTAATTTCTGCTGTTCGTCTTTATCTTTATCTTTGTCTGAAAACAATTTTGCCGGCGGCTTATATTTACCAGCTTTTTCCAATTTTTTAACAAATTCTTTGGGAAGGCTGCTGAAAAGGTCTCCCTGTTTAATCAGTTTCATGTGTCCTTGGAATGCCTTGTAAAGTTCAACCCATTCGTCAACTGCAGTTGCGTGCAGACCGATAATTTCTTTCTGTTTATCGGCCATTACTTTTACGATGTCCCTGGTTTTTTCGTCGTATGCGAGAATACCTCTTGAACCGGTTAAAGATGCTTTCACCAATTTTTTATTCTCCTTGTATTGAAAGATATTTTTATTCTGTTCGGTAAAATCCTTACACAATTTTTTGAGTTCTTTTCGGTCATGCGCCTCCAATTCTTTGTACTTTTCATCGTCGGCTGATTTGTGCACACTCCAGATATGTCCAAAGAATAGATCCTTGCGTTTCTGGACAAGTTCATCTTGCTCCTCTTCAGACAGACCTTCATTCTCTCCGCCAACAAATAATGCACGTACTTCATCACAGTCAGAACCGTCGCATATTTTGTTCTGAAAAGAAAGTGCATCTTCGGCAGCCTTTAGGAGTTCGACGGCCGTGTAGCAACTGGCACGTACGTCAAATCGGTAACATTGATTTGCTTTCAATTCGACGATCTTGGCTTCGAGTTCACTAGTGCTTAATGATGCAAACTCTTCGCCAGCATCATATGTTTTCAACATTGCTGAACGGAAGGCAAGATAAGTACCAGAGGCAAGAACAAGAGCGGCGAGTCCGGCGGCACTATACCACGCTGCAGTGGCGGCGAAGGCAGTTGCCCATGCCCACGCGGTGGAAATTGCAAATGCACCGACGGCTCCTCCCACAACAACTCCGGCCGCGCACGCTCGTGGATTTTCGTAGCACCACCAAAATGAAGAACTAGCGGCTCCCATCGCTGAAAACTTTGATTTGACAGATTCCTTATTTTCAGCCGAACCCCATGCCCAACCGGCCGCTTTTCCCAAAACGGAACCAGCCCCGCCAGAAGAACCGAATTTTGCATCGTATTTAGCTTGCAATTGAGCCTTTAGAAAGTATTCTTGATTGGTACCTTTTGCACTTGCGGCCCTGGACACTTTCGATGAGAGGCCAAGAGCTTTTCTCAATTGTGGAACTGTCATCGTCTTGCTCCCGGACGATGAAGAAGACGATGTTTTCTTTGAAGAAGACGATGAAGAAGACGATGAAGACGATGAAGAAGACGATGAAGACGATGTTTTCATTAACTCATTTTTTCCCGATGTGGTATTTTTTGATGACTTCCAATCAGTTCCATTGAATTGGTACTGACCACCATCTGTTTTCCTACCTTTTCTACATGAACTACCGTCAGGCTTTTTGCATGTACCCTCAGCGCGTGCGAATGGACGCACTTCGACATAGTGATCGAGATGGTCAGCCTTCTTTGTAGCGCGAACGCCTTTCCATTGAAGCATGGGATGCTGTGGCGGCGCTTGCAATGCCATAGGACGCGAAGAAGGGGGCGCGGATTTTTCTTGCAATTGATCTTTTTTCTTAATAAACGACATTGATAATATGAAACATTTATTCCCTTATTTATACGGTATAAATTTAAATTACTGAGAGACATATGTTTTGAACAACGCGGAATCCACGCTAAGTTCGCCCAGGGCAGATGCCAGAATATCAAGCCCTGCTATACTAAATGTATCTTCCAATGGTTTCCACGCGTCTCCGTCCGCCGCTAATGTATCTAAAATGGTAGCCAAAGCCGATTTGACCTTTTCATATGAATTGTCCCCGACTTCACTGGCCTCCTCGACAGTTGTCGATAGTTGCAACTCTGCCAGTTTTGCCAGATATGGTTTTTTAGTTCTGGCCTCTTTCTTTTTACCAAACGTAAAATCTGTCCAATCCAATGTCATAAGTTCAGCTTTCAAAGCTGTGATAGTCATTCCTTTGGAAGATTTTTGCGCGGGACGCGGGACGTTTGCGGGCGCTATGACTTTCAAAGCTGCGATAATATCGGTGGCTTCTGATCCTTGAACATCGGCGGAAAGTTCACCCGCGAATTCTTTGACGGCGGCTATTAGAGGATCCATGATCTCACGGTCCAACAGGATCAATTTGCCGGTATGATCAAACCACGACAAAAAAATAGCTTGTTCCGCTCCAGTCACGTCCATTTCAATCGCGATCTGGACCAAATATTTGGTCCATAATTTTCGGCGGTCTGCGGCGGATTTTGCTGTCTTTTGACCTCGAACATTTGGATTAGCGATGGTAGCTTCCGAGGTATAGTGGCCTGCCATGGGGCTTTTGATTTCGACGACTGTCTTTATGCCATTCGCCAAACAATATCCGTCGGGTTGGCATACTAGATCTAGGCCCCCATAATTCGTAGTGTATCTCGGCAATGTGTATGGAATATCGTTGACATAGTAGCCTGTTTCAGAATTGCCAAGATCGGCAAAGAAATGAGAATGGGCTAATTTTAGAGCGGGTGCAATAATATTTTCCTTGAAAAGTTTTTCGGACGATACATCTTCCACACTTGCAAGTAATTCGGAAAAATCCTCCACGAACGTTTCACCAACTTCTTCCTCTTCCAATAGAAGATTCGATTGTTCGACAAATGCGATATGAGCCGCCGCGTCGTTGCCAATCTTTTTAGATAGTTCTTGTACAAACAATTTATTGAATTTCTTGCGATTTTCTTTGAGAAGCCATTTCCCCTGACCATAAAGTCGTTCTAAGTCACCCTCTAAATATTCATAATCTCTGGCAAACCCATTCTGCCCACGCATTTCAGTAATGCCATCACAACGGTTCAAATAATGAATGGCATCGTGTTCGCGTACATGACCTCTTGGAAAAACCGTATTCAATAGAAATTCTCCCGGTTTGGTTTTTTTACGAGGAAAATTGGGGTAATTTTCAAATAAACCGGCAATGCCCGAAGCAGACGAACGGTTCATAATTGTCAAAGAAAATACACACCTTTATAGGACCAAAATTTTGGTCATTCGTTCACCAAAATTTTGGTCATTCGGGCCAAAATTTTAGTCATCATTGGCCAAAATTTTAGTGATTCGGACCAAAATTTTAGTGAATATTGGCCAAAATTTTAGTCATCATTGGCCAAAATTTTAGTGATTCAACAACATGAATCTATTCTTGCTGGCCACCACCCTCAAAGAATGTGCCGCCAACCACTGCGACAAACATTGCATCAAAATGATCCTAGAGCTCACGCAAATGCTCTATTCGGCATGGTGGTTCGGTAGAGACGTGTTTCCACTCCCAGAACTCGACCCATTGCCTAATGACCCATACAGACCCACCCACAAAAATCACCCAGTGTCTGTTTGGGTTAGAGCTGATCCTAAACATTACAACTGGACTTTAAACCTTGCTTTCGCCCTCGTTGGTGAGTACTACAAACGCTACGGCAAGATTCACGCGTGCTGTGCACATTTGGAACGATTGCAAGCGCTTGGTGCGCCAGAAAATATCGGCGAAGAAACGTATACGCCGCCCGAAAACAAGCGCGCTTACGAAGGTCTTCCAAAAGGCATCTCTTACTTTGACTGCGCGATTAACGACCAATACTTTGAAAGCTGTGCTGTATACACAAATGGACGTCTCAATGCCGTCGAAACGTATCGTAAATATTATCTTTGCAAAGAATGGGAGATGAAGTGGCGGGCGGGTAATAAGCCCGATTGGTATCAATACAATTCCACAGAAAGGAGTATATAATGTATGTACCAACTATATTATGAATAGCGTATTGTATAATAATTTCTACAAGGATATTGACAATAAAAACGACATTCAACTAATTTTGAAGCAGTATGAGGTGGCATATGAGAAAGAGAGCGACGTCGAATTTTTTGACGAATTGCAAAATGGTATCATGGAAGATTACCCCAATACACCGAATTTGTCGATCGTACTAGAGAGAATATTAATCTACTTGGTCAATAGAGACTTGGGTTAAAAAATTGCGGGCGTCCAATCTTCTTTAACGGGTGGCGTGGTCCTACCGACACAACCCAACGTAAAATGACGTTTATAATAAAATTGGTGCTTTTTTAGTTTTAATTGCCAAGCATACTCCTTAAAATAATTCGTTGACTTTATTTCGCCAAATTTGCGTGTAACAATGGGTTTCCAAACTACATTGGATCGATACACGTGTAAAAGATCTTTAGAAATGACATGAAGATCATAAACAGATAAAAAAGATAAAATAGTTATAATCATTTCATTCGGTAATTGATTCATCAATTATTGACCATAGATATTTATAGTAATTTAAACTACAAACCCACATACTAATCCATCGGAGCCTCTTTGAACAGCTTCTGGTCCTGGCAACACAACCAGTCCCGAATTATCATCATCCAATATTTCCAGCATTTGTTTGACGCGATCTGTTCCAAAAAAGGCATGTGTCGCGACTGGATCGTTCTCGATCCCGTGTGCAAGGCCAATGCACTCGATACCCTCAATATAACAGGAAGGTTTGTCCAATACTAACGAATAGATGGCTTCACACGGTATATCTTCAGCATCTCCAAGTGTGGACGGAAAGATCCACTCGTGATGAGGCTTGATCGGATGAAAAGGAGTCGCATATAACCCTTGAATATGTACCACCTTGGCAAAACCTCTAGGACACATCGTTTTCAAAACATATTGGACAGTGGCATAACCGCCAGGTGCTAGAATTTTATCACCCCTTTTCACACTCGCAAGCGTATGTTCTTTGTGAGACAGATCTTTCACTTGACAGAACCCAGGAAAGCATGGTCCATCACAGCGATTATAACTGGCCATCGTCGTTGGAGCGGATCTCATGGCTACACCTCTAGAATGAGCTCTTTGCTCAACTTGCTGGCGAAGTGTGGCTCTTGGAGCTGTCATTTCATTAAAGATCTTGTCAAAGGCATCTCGCAACTGATGAAAACGCGCTCCCCCATAGGTTTGAATACCTTTGTCCAAAAAGTTGTTGCAAGTCTGGGTCAAATGGGCGCCGGCCAATGACGGCAAATAATGACGCCCCCAGCGGTTGAAATGGTCGATTTTCATAGCCTCAGCCCATTGACCGGTGATATCGGCCAATAGCTTGGGACATGTGACAGACAAAGCAAATTGCTCCAAATTTGGACGAACTCTCAAAGAATCATAAATAGCCAGTGCAGTTCTTTGACGATCGCCATGACTAGGCGGAGAGTTGGCAGCCAAGAGTTCAATACCCTCTATTGAGGGTGACATATCACCATAGGAATGCAAAAAATAACTGCGGCGTTGACCAAACATTAACGGGCCAATGGGGATCTGATATCCCCATGAAGTCTTTGTATGTGGGCCAATACCACTGATCTCGCCATCCGTTTCCACAGAAAGAATACATTCCGCGGAATAGGTCGTGCGGATATTCGCCATAGCATGTACAAAAACAGTGCCCACCAACGACGAATCAGGAATAAACGAATAGCGACCATTGCCGGCCCTGGCAATGTCCACCAAGAGTTCCGAGTTTAGACTGTATCCAAACCCAAACGTATGAACTTGACCACGCCATTCAGGATGAGCATCGCGCCATTCATTAAACATACGCAATTCGCCCTTTGGAGGACTAACGGTGGGTTCACCGTCGGTCAAAATACAAACAATGCCATCTACTGGGAGCATTTCGAGGGCTGTCTTGATACCATCCCAGAGATTTGTAGAACCGGATGGACTGAGACCCGCTAAAGCCACTTTCATGGCCCCTTTATTCCCGGGGGTCATCTTCTTGAGACTCGAAACTCTATTGGCGCGCGAATTGAAAGAAACAATTGCCGCTCGATCACACGGTCTCAATGAATTGATACAGACATTTGTACCATGACAAGCAATATCCAACATATTGTAACCATCCGACTCACCATCTGCCGTTGTGACTTCGCGGTTCATGCTTCCAGACGTGTCTTTAACAAAGACGATAGACAATGGACCGGCTTCTCCATCGGAAACCGTAACAGAAACCTGCATAACTGGACCTTGCTTACGAATTTCACCAGTACAAACCGCGGAATCATCCTGCATCCTGGTCTCAGGCTCAATAGTATCGGCTGTAGTCAATAATTGCTCGATCTCTTGGCGCAACTCACGATTAGGAATTAATTGTTCGACACGCATAGGCTGACGTGTCAGCGGAGAAATAGGAGTTGCATGTAGATAGCGCACAATGGCGTCACGCTCGTAATTGTGCGTATCAGGTGCCAAAACAGGATCTGTCATGATTTCATGGGTTATGGGGCATCGGTGCTTATCGAGAAAGGAAGCCATTGCTTTTTATTATTTATAATACACAGACAAAAAAAAATAGAATATAACTAACTTATTATAGAAAATCGTTTTTAGGCTTCTTTTTTATTTTTTTACAGGCACAAACAAACGCCAGCGTGATCAGTATGCCTAAAACGAATCCTATGCCCATATACACGCCATCGTCGAGGTCCATATCCAAAAAGGGAATGTTTACAGACGCGGAGGCCTCAGAGTCAGATCCAGTTCCGAAGGTAGAGTTGTTCATATTAAATAATCTCTGACCAAATTTTTGGTGATCAATGTTCAGGGCTCTGAAGATCAATGACCAAATTTTTGGTGATCAATGTTCAGGGCTCTGAAGATCAATGGCCAAATTTTTGGTGATCAATGACCAATTTTTTGGTGATCAATGTTCAGGATCGATACTCTGAAGATCAATGGCCAATTTTTTGGTAAACTTGTGACCAATTTTTTGGTAAACTCGTGACCAATTTTTTGGTAAACTTGTGACCAATTTTTTGGTAAACTCAATGGCCAAAATTTTGGTAAACTCGTGACCAATTTTTTGGTGATCAATGTTCAGGGGAAGATCCAATGGCCAAAAAATTGGTAAACTCAATGGCCAAAATTTTGGTGATCAATGGCCAATTTTTTGGTAAACTCAATGGCCAAAATTTTGGTAAACTCAATGGCCAAAATTTTGGTGAACAATGTTCAGGGGAAGATCCAATGGCCAATTTTTTGGTCACGACAAACAATAGCCAGTATTAAAAAAACCATGTATAAATACAAGACCCCCTCTCTTAAAATGAAATCAACGATCAAGTTAACCGGACTTGCACTTCTCGCTACATTGACCAACGCCGCCGATGGAGAGGTATTTTCAATTAATACTTACAAAGTCCAATGCGATGCCAGTAAACAAGTTTATTTGGACGCATTAGAATCTGCTAGAAATGCTTATCCAGCATATATTGCAGCCCTCAAAGGCTGGAAAACTGCAACGGAAATACATTCGAAAGATTCGACATCACAAAAATTCATAGATGACTATACTGGCCTAGGCGATTGGCAAAATCTATTAAAGCGTAAACATCCCAAAAAGAACCTAAGAGCGTGGGGAGCCGCCGATAAGGAATTCGAATTTAACCTCGACGACTACGCGAAAGTATATGAACATTCCAAAGGTCTATACGATACTGCTAAAAAAGCCGCAACGTCAGCTAAAAAAACTTACTTGGCCGCGTGCGAATCTTACGAAGATATTCAACAAGCATATTTTAACACATTAACTACTGGCGAAGTTGGAGAAGATGATGACGCCGATGATGGTGAAGATGACGATGGTGATGCCGGTGACGATGGTGATGCCGGTGATGCCGGTGACGATGGTGATGCCGGTGACGATGGTGATGCCGGTGACGATGGTGATGCCGGTGATGCCGGTGACGATGGTGATGCCGATGACGATGGTGATGCCGGTGACGATGGTGATGCCGGTGATGC